>BNJS01002851.1_pt1 | contig 172446 bp, 206 predicted proteins | sample 8540461 | NCBI WGS metagenome assembly BNJS01 (sample SAMD00202454, study PRJDB9452) | human saliva metagenome | isolation source: human saliva | place: Japan
TTTTAGATGAAAAAGAAGAAATCTATCAAAGATATTATTTTCCACAGTGAAATAAAAAGGACAACCTTGTAGGAGGAATATTGTTTGTTAGTCTTGAATGTTATTAAGTATTTGTCCAATTTTGGTGATATACAAAGTCATAAAATTTCTATTTTATATGGAAAATTAGAACAAAGTGCAATGCAGTTCTGTAGTTATGGACTTGCGGCAGTGTGTATTGGCATATTGCTTTAACTTATATTGGTAGTTTTGTTAGCCAAGTTTCATATGTTTTAATAGCTAACTTAAAAAGAAGATATTATTTCATATTGGGAACCTTCCTTTAGGATTTTTACTGGGGACAATAAAGTCAAAAATAAGGCAAGTATTAGGATCGGACATGAATCAAATTGAGGGATACTTTTCTCATCAATTACCAAATTTAATTTCAACTTTAACACTAATTTTAGCAATGATAATTGTTATGTTAAAGATAAATCTAATATTAGGTCTTACGACTTTGTTAATTATATTTATCGGTTTAGGAATTCAGATTGCAATCATGGCAAAGATTATAAAGTCAGGTGGACTCGATAAAAACTGCGATTTTGGATCAAATTACTCAGCAACTACTGAAATATGTTAAAGGTATGCCGGAAGTTAAAATATTTGGAACAGGAGCAAAATCATTTAAAACTTTTTCAAAGTCAGTAGGAGAATATAGAGATTTTACAAGTTCGATGACATCAATGATAAGACCAGGATTTGTCTCATTTAGAATGTTTATTTTATCTGTTGCTACATTCATAGTTCCTGTAGGAATACTTTTAATGTCACGAAATAATAACTTGGATTTTGCTACAGTTTTTATTTTCTATTTGATTCTTGCACCTGCAATTAGCGTACCTGCATTAAAGCTTAGAGATTTTGCAGAAGGAATGAATTTACTAAATGAAGTTGTTTTGAGAGTCTATGAAATTATAGATCAAAAAGAATTGGCAATTGAAAATACTGAGGAAGGGATAAAAGGTCGTGATCTTGAATTTAATAATGTGAGCTTTTCTTATGGAAATGAAGAGGTTTTAAAGAATATAAGCTTCTGTGCTAAACAAGGAGAAGTTACAGCATTAGTTGGTTATTCGGGAGCAGGTAAATCTACCATTGGAACGCTAATACCAAGATTTTACGATCCTTCAGAAGGTTCTATTAAAATTGGTGGAGTTAATATAAAAAGTATTCCGATAAACACCTTAATGGACAAGATAGCATTTGTTTTTCAAGACAGTGATCTTATCACAGATACAGTCTTCAATAATGTTGCTATGGCAAAGACAGGTTCTACAAAAGAAGATGTCATAAAAGCATGTAAAAAAGCAAGGTGTCATGATTTTATTGAAAAACTTCCTAATGGATACAATACTGTTTTGGGTAAAGGAACTTACTTATCTGGGGGAGAGAAACAACGTATTGCAGTAGCAAGAGCAATTTTGAAGGATGCACCAATATTAGTGTTAGACGAGGCAACAAGTTTTGCAGACTCTGAAAATGAATATCTTATGCAGGAAGCTTTATCTGAATTGGTCAAGGATAAGACTGTTATTATGATTGCTCATAGGTTAAATACTATAGAATATGCAAATCAAATCTTAGTAATATCTGATGGAAAAATTGCAGAAAGAGGTAAGCATGAAGATTTTAATCCTTTGCAAATGGAATATATAAGAGACTCTTTGATGTTTATAAGAAGACAAATATTTGGCAAATGGATATAGAAGGGAGTGAGAATGAATGATAAGAAATATTACTTTAGGAAAGATGAATAATATAAGAAAAATCAATTATTTTAAACGTTTTGGCATCTATTTCCAACCTTATACCATTTATTGCTTTGGCGAAAATTGTAGAAACACTATTTTTAAATAGAGGTGCAGATAGTATAGATACGAGCCTTTTATGGAAGTATTTTGGGATAATGGCAATATTTTTCTTAATAACATTCTTATTGGACTTAGCCACAAAAATATACCTATGAACTTGGATACAAGACAAGTGCAGATGGAAGAATAGAGCTTTGCAGACCACATAAGAAAACTGCTGATAGGTTATATTTCAGGAAAAAGTTCAGCAGAGATCTTAGATACATTAATGAATGATTTTTTCAAAGTTGAAACGGCAGTAACGCATCAATTACCTCAATTTTTTAGTGGTATATGTGTAGCGGTTCTTTGCTCGATATTATTTTTGATAATCAATGTCAAAATGGGAATAGCAACACTTATTGGACTACCTATTTCGTTCTACTTCTACACTCATGCAAAACTTTCAGATTTATTTAAAAACAAAGAAAATGAGGATAAAAAGAGGAAGAAGATATAAATGAATATTTGGATGCTATTAAGACTCTAAAAGCTTTATAACAGCTTAGGATGACACATTAACAAAAACTTGAAGAAGATATAGACAACTCAAGAAATGCAAATATTAAGAGTGAGAAAGGAGTTGGTTCATTAACTACTATAGCAAGTATGATTTTAAGAATAGGACTTCTTTGATGAGTTTAGCTGGTTCCTATTTATTTATAAATGGATCTTGGAAATTGATACATTTTTAATGTTCTTACTTTGTAGAGCACAAGACTTTTTGATCCCTTGAGCTTGCACTTGTAAATTATATCAGGTTTACAAATGGCATCCGTTTCAGGAGAGAGAATCATTAACTTATAAGGCTAAACCTATGCGTCAGGAAATTGTGCTGTAAACGAGCAACAAAATTGAAATATCTGATGTTTCATTTTCTTACAAGGAGTCTAAGGTTATCAATAATGTTTCATTAGACATTAATGAGAACGAATTAACTGCTTTTGTTGGTTACTCTGGCTCTGGAAAATCTACACTAATTAAATTAATTTCCAGATTTTATGATCCTAATGAAGGGACAATTAAAATTGGTGGAGTAGATTTGCTAACAGCCGACCCTGATAAATTAATGGATAAATTTTCTGTCGTTTTTCAAGATGTGTATCTTTTTAAAGACACAATTTATAACAACATAAAATTTGGAAATGAAGATGCAAGTAAAGATGAAATCATGAATGCTGCAAAAATGGCAGGAGCTTATGACTTTATAGTCAAAAAAGATGATGGATTTGACACTCATGATTGGACAAGGAGGAGCGACTCTGTCTGGAGGTGAGAAACAAAGAATATCAATAGCGAGAGCAATATTAAAAATGCACCAATAATACTACTTGATGAAGCAACATCTCACTTGATCCTGAAAATGAACTTATTATACAAGAAGCAATATCAAATTTAATAAAAATAAAACAGTTGTGGTTGTAGCCCTACAAATTAAGAAACGAATGGGAGCTGATAAAATTGTTGTTTTAAACAAAGGGAAGGTAGAAGAGTTGGGAAGCATGAAGAACTTATTAAAAATGAAGGACTATATAAAGACTTATGGAATTATCAAGAAAAGTCTAAAGAATGGAAGATTGTACAGTAACAATCAATTTTAAAGGAGGAAATTTATGAAAACACAAAAGAAATCATCAAAAATGCAGTTACAGCTGGTGTTTTAATTGCACTTTACTTTGTAACATATTTAGTAATTGGGGCACATATCTATGCCTGTCCCTGTTTTTATTTTTTTACTAATGCCTATGCTTGTAGCACCACTTGCTGCACCAACCTATCATATGCTTCTTGCAAAAACAAAAGTCAGCCACCGCCATTGTAATCGCAGCTATCTTACCAAGTATTTTATTAGTTGTAACTGGTCACATTCCACTTAGACCATTAGTGGCAGTGCCTGCTGAATAATTGCTATGTTAATAGCAAGAGGTGGAAATTATACAGACTTTAAGAAAAATACAATTAGTCATATGTTTTTTCTAAACTTATTTGGAGTGATTCTTACCAATTTGGCTTATGAGAGAAGCATTTTTGAAAGTGTTATAAAAGGTGGTTTAGATCAAAACTTTTGTAATACAGTAAGAGCATGGACACCAATATGGATGCTACCAGTTGTGATTATTGGAACATTTATATTCTCTTTGATTGGTTCTTATTTTTACAAAAGAAAATACTAAATAAAAAGCTGGAATCAGCAGGAGTTTTATAATGGAAAATTAAAGTTTGTTCTGGGGTCAAAATATGACCCTCAGAACAAAAGCTTATCTTGCTTATAGGTGCGAATATTTTAATTTTTATAGGTTTTTGGTTTGATATATCAAAGCCTTATTAGCTTATTTTTTCTGCCATCATTACTAGTGATGGTTATAAGAAACCGCTATAAGGTATATTTTTATTCTTTGCAATAAGTGTTGTATTAGAAAAATTAGCCTATTTGAATATAAATTTTCTTATGAATTTAATTTTTATTCCTCTTAGCACTGGGAGAAAGTACTTGCCATGTATTATCATTGGTAAATGGATTTTAAATTCTACATCTGTTTCCAGTGCAGTAGCAACTTTACAAAAATTAAAACTATCAAAAGACTCACTCATAATGATTTCTGTAATATTTAGATGTTTACCCTACGATTAAAGATGAGTGGAGTCATATAAATATGGCGATGAAAAACAAGAGGGATTAGCGTTAGTCTTTATAATTTATTTCATAGACCTACTGAGACAATGGAATACTTTTTGTCCCCTTATTCGTAAGTGTAATAGAAATCGGTGACGAGCTATCCCAATCAGCCATTATAAGGGGTCTTGATGCTCCTGTTCAAAAACAAGTAGATACCTAATTAAGATTAGAAAAATGACATTGGTGTTTTAATTCTTATGATTTTAATTTTATCAATAGTAATATTTATGAAAGTGTCAGGTGGGATTTATGATTGAAATTAGAAAAATTAAGTTTTAAGTACAATGGAGGATCTGATTACTCATTAAAAAGATATAAACTTGAAAAATCAAAAAGGGGAATGCATTCTTCTATGTGGTAGGAGTGGTTGGGAAAGTCGACCCTATTAAAAGCTTATGAACGGTATAATACCTGAGTTTTTATGATGGGGACATTTCTGGCAGGGTTATGGTCAATGGAATGAATACATTTACTACACCAATTTATAAATTATCTAAGGATGTGGGTTCAGTTTTTCAAAATCCTAAAACACAATTTTATACAACAAACACTACAGATGAGATTGCTTTTGGTTTAGAAAATTATGGATTGGATAGGGCAGAGATAAACAAAAAGATTGAGGAAGTTAAAAACATCTTCAATCTTGAAGCGTTAATGAACAGAAACATATTTGAACTTTCAGGTGGAGAAAAGCAAAAGATTGCAATTGCAAGTGTGTTCGCTTTAGACCCTGAAAGTATTTGTTTTGATGAACCTTCTTCCAGCTTGGATATTGACTCTATGAGAGAACTATCAAAAATAATAGAAAAACTGAAAGCGGTAGGTAAAACAATTATAATAGCTGAACACAGACTATGGTATCTGAAAAATGTTGTTGATAGAGCAATATATTTGGAGAGCGGGGAAATTATCAAAGAATATAGTATGGAAGAAATTCAAAATTTAACTGAAGAAGAAAGGTTAAAAGCAGGGCTTAGACATACTGAACTTCAAGATGGAAACTTTAAAAGAAAAAAGAACACATTGAAAAATGTAACTGAGTTGGAAATATATGACTTGTTATATAAAAAGAAAAAAAGAAAACTATTTTTGAAGATAGATATCCCTAAACTTTAAAAAGGGAAAAGATTATAGGAATAATTGGAAAAAAATGGAATCGGAAAGTCTACTTTTGCAAGAATTGTTTGCGGACTTGAGAAACAGTCTTCGGGAAGGATTTGTAAATGTGGTAGGCACTGTTGTCTAAAAACAGAATCAAAAAAACAGTTTATTAGTTATGCAAGAAGTAAATAATCAGCTGTTTACAGATACAGTTTATGACGAAATAAATTTAACATCGGACACAGACGATGAAAAATAAATATTTGCATGGTAGATATGCAAATTGCCGAGTTAAAGAAAAAGAACCCTCACACTTTATCGGGAGGGCAGAAACAGAGGGTACTTATTCTATCGGCTTTACTTTCAAATAAAAAGTCTGTTGTTTCTTGATGAGCCTACAAGCGGATTAGATTATGCAAGCATGAAAGTAGTTGCTGAAAATATAAAAGAATTTCAAGGAAGAGAAAAGATTTGATTTTGATAATATCTCACGACTATGAATTTTTTTAGAAGAGGTATGCGATGAGATTATATTTTTTTCGTAATTGATAATTTGGTTTTGCTCGTTTTAGAAGATAGAACAAAAACTTTTTAGAAAGGAACAATTATGTAAAAACTTTTAAATATAATATGGAGGATAAAGGATGAAAATATGTTATTTATTAAAGAAAAAAATCAGGATAATAAAAATTCTCCTTTTTCTCCGTAAACTTAATATCTTTTATGCCTTTATAAATACTTTACTAACCCATTAAATAAGCTCATAGGAAATAAAGATTTTTGTTCATTTCAGAGGACTCTTATGCCAAGATGTAGGAGTCCTCCTTGTCTGAAAACAAATAGACAAAAAGAAATGGAGGAAACTTTATGGCAAAAAGAGTATTACCTTTATGTCAGAGGGCAAAAAGGTAAAAGTCAGTGAAGATATTTATAAAAGTCTACTGGCGAGAAAGAGAACACGAGAAGTATTTAGAGCAGGTGGACAAGAAAAACCACTTGCTTCTCATCATTGGATCATGACGGACATTTTGTAGATAATATTGTAGATGAAAGTGTTGATGTAGAAAAAGATTGTTGAAACACAGATGATGATTGAAGCAGTCCGAAATGCTATATCAAGGCTCAATGCAGAAGAAAGAGATATTATTGAACGCTTGTATTTCAATGATGAAACGGTTCGTTCAGTTGCAAAAGCTCAAAAATATTACACATCCGGGCTTTTAATCAAAAAGAAGAAACAAAATTTTGAAAAAGCTGAAAAAAATTCATCGAAGAACTTTAGAAGTTCGGTAACCAAAGGGGTCAAATTTTCCTTATGTAAAGTGAAGGGAGTTTGACCCCATTTACTTTCTTGAATAAGAGAGTAGCCTGCTTATGGCAAATAGGAAAATGTAAAGAAAACAATCCTTTTCAAATATTGATCTTTGACAACTGAATAGACCAAGGTAGGACTTTATCTACTTGTGGAGGATTATGACTTACGCCATGACCTTTCTGCTGAAAGTTTTTCGGTTTTTATGAGTACTGGTTAGCCAAGGATACAAGAAAGTGAGCGATAAATAAGAATACATAAAAACAGAGGTGGCAATCTGTTCGATGATACAAGTAGTGATAATGATACTTTCAATAGTTTGCCGCCTCGTCTTAATAAGGGGCGGAGTGAGATTCCTATGTTGCTGCCAAGCACCTATCAATGTCGTAAAACTTAAAAATGAATTTTAACAAGGAGGGTTTAGAATGAATAACGAATTACTAAAAATATAGCCTCCAATTATCTATGTTATCTATTTTGCTTTCCAAACATTTACTAAAATGACATTGAATACAGGAAGATAAAAATTAAAACTGATGAAAAAGTACAACATTTCAACAGAATTATATTTATAATGTTTTTGCAAGTGTGGTATAATTAAACTGCATAGAAAGATACAAAAAAGGAGGCGGATGCAGTGAAGAAAGATGTAAAAGTTATTAAAGGTGATACCACACTGAAAAGAACTGCATCAGGTTGTGTTGAACGCTCAATAAAGAGAGTGGCAGCTTATTGCAGAGTTAGTACGGACACTGAAGATCAGATTAACAGCTATAATTCTCAGGTGGAACACTACACAGAATTTATCAAGAAAAAAATAAAGAGTGGACTCGCTGGAATATATGCTGATGAAGCAATAACCGGAACACAGGTTGATCGGAGAATTGACTTTCAAAGGTTGATAAATGATTGTATGAATGGCGATATAGACATGATAATTACAAAATCTATATCAAGATTTGCGAGAAACACATTGGACACCTTAAAGTATGTAAGAAAGTTAAAAGAATTTAATGTTGCAGTCTTTTTTGAAGAAGAAAACATAAACACCTTAACTATGGACGGCGAATTACTTTTAACTATTCTAAGTTCAGTTGCTCAACAGGAAGTAGAAAATATTTCAGCCAATGTTAAAAAAGGCTTGAGAATGAAGATGGAAAGAGGAGAAATGGTCGGATTTCAAGGCTGTTTAGGTTATGACTATGATCCGGAAACTAAAAGTATTTCTGTCAATGAAAAAGAAGCTGAGATTGTAAGATATATTTTCAGAAGATATATTGAAGGCGTCGGCGGTATGGTAATCTCAAGAGAGCTGGAAGAACAGGGGTATTTATCGCCAAGAGGGAATAAAAGGTGGACTGAAACAACGGTTTTAGGAATCATAAAAAATGAGAAATATAAAGGTGATCTTATGATGGAAAGACCTATACCGTTGATCCTATATCAAAAAGACGATTGGATAATTTTGGAGAGCAGGACAAGTTTTATATAGAAAATCATCATGAGCCAATCATTTCGGAAGAGGATTTTGAAAAAGCTCAAGGTATCAGAATAAGAAGATCAAAAATAGAAACACTGGTTGCCAATAATGGAGGTAAAAGAGAAAAGTATTCAAGAAAATATGCTTTTTAGCAGTATGCTGGAATGTGGATTTTGTGGTCATAATCTTTCAAGAAGAAAATTGGCATTCGAGTTCAGAATATACAAAAAGTTATATGGCAGTGTGTCAATGCTACTAAAAATGGAAAGAAGTATTGTCCACATAGTAAAGGGATTGAAGAAGAAGCCATAGAAAAAGCATTTATGGAAAGCTATCGTCAGGTATGCCACAATCATGTGGAAATTACCAACGAATTCCTTTAAAACTGTTGAAGAAGAATTGAAAGACAACAGTTTAGCTAAAGACCTGAAGAAGATAAGCAATCAACTTGATAAAATACTAAAAGAAAGAAAAAGAATCTTGTTGAATTAAGGCTGAATGAGTCAATCAGCATGGATATATATCAGGACAAGTATAATGAAATCGCTGTTAGCAAAGAGAAATTACTTGCAGAAAAGAGGACTTTAGAAGTAACACTTACTGATGAAAAAGCGTTGAAGAAAAGGCTTGAAGGGTTTAAGAAACTACTTGAGTCTAATAAATATCTTGAGGAATTTGATAGAGCTGTATTTGAAAGTATAGTAGATAAAAATCATCATTGGAGGAACTAACGATGAAGGAGAAATTGATCCTGCAATGATTACTATCATATATAAGACCGGAAAAGGATTCTCGGTGACGGAAGATTATTTTAAGAGCAGAAGAAAAATGCTAAGGAAGTTAATGAGGAAACTGGACAACAAATTGTATCCTCAATCAAGCGACGAGGTTAATAATTTGTGTTCCTATCCTATGGACAACACATGTGGAGTGTGTAGTATTGATGTCGCGCAAGATGTAGTGTTTTCGCAAACGATTATCCTATATATGTTGTAAAAACGTGCCTAAAAACTCTAAAATAGACTACTGTACATGCCTCGCAAATTTTGATATGATTAGACTAAATTGAAAGAATGGAGGCATTTATTGCAAAGTTAGTAGCGGCGAGAAGAACCAACTATATAGCCTTTCTGCACAGATATCGGCACTTACAAAAGCCGTTGCCAATGTTGACCAGTGGAAGTTGACAGATGTATTTATCGATATTGTTTCTGATAAGGGAGAATCGCCACGGCGTGACTTTGAGCGTATGCTTCATGAAGCAGAGGCTCATCATATATCGGTAATTCTGACCAAGAGCATCAGCCGCTTTGTAATAGACCGTATAAGGAATCCAGTGCAGGTCTGAGCCCAAAAGCAAATGCTTCATGCGCTGCATGTGGATTATGTGCGGATAAATGCCCTGCAGGAGCAATTGATAGGGAAAATCCAAGGAATGGCAATTAAAAAGGCTTTTTCAGTCAGGAAAGAATGTGAATTGTTCTTATAAACTGGAATTTATGGAGGTAAGTTATATGGAAAACTTTAAAGAAAAAGAATATAAGGTATTTGAAATGTTTGATAAGCAGTGGGCAGTTGTTACAGCGGGCTCAATGGAACATTATAACAGCTGCACTGTTAGCTGGGGTAGTCTGGGGAATATTTGGGGGACTGCAGGTAAAAGCAGACCAACGGTTACGGTTTATGTTCATCCAGCTCGTTATACCAGTGAATTTTTGAAAAACAGTGATACTTTCACGGTAAGCTTTTATCCTGAAAGCTGTAAAAAGGCATTGGGCTATATTGGTTCGCATTCTGGCAGGGATGGCGATAAAGCTGTTGGTGCAGGACTGACTCCTATTGAAATCGGTCAGGGTGTAACCTATAAAGAGGCAAATTTAACATTTCTTTGCAAAAAGTTGTATCAGCACCAATTTTCCAAAGAGGATATTACAACTGAAGTTCAGGAGTACTATGCTTCCATGCCAAAAGAATATCCCGATTTCAATGGAGGCTGGCAACCACATATCTGTTTTTGTAGGTGAAATTATAGAGGTTAGGGATGAACGGTAAATTCCAGTTTGGATAATTGAAAAAAAAAACGGAATTTACCTATTAAGACATATAAACTCTTGACAACAAAGCTCCTATATGGTATTTTTTAAGAAAACTACTATAGGAGCTTTTACTGAAAAACAAATGGTGGATTTCTATCACCAAAATAAAAACAATTCGGACCGGATTTTGAGAAGATTCTCAGCGAAAAGAATATTGATGCGTTCAATGGAGCCCAGGGCGTATTCTTTTATGTGCTGTGGCAGGAGGATGGAATCCCTGATTGGGGCACCCTCGATTAAAATGTGGATTAGCGATAACTCTCTTACTACTGATGCTGGAAAAGAATGGAAAATCAAGGGCTGATAAGACGCGTTCCGTCTGAAACGGACAAAAAGGAAAACACTATTGTTTCTGACTGAGAAAAGCACATGCCTTAAAGGGCGAGTACGATTCTGTATCTGATGAGATGGGCAGTATTTACTACAAAGGTTTTTTTCAGAGGAAGAAATTACCCGGTTTGAGGAATGCCTCGACCGCATCAGAAAGAATCTTGAGGAGTGGCAGAAGTAATGAGTATTTGTATCAAAGATCAGATTCAGAACATGAATATCGTAATTGGCTGCACAGTGGGTGTACATATTGCTATGCCCGCAAACAACGGAAACGCTGGCATATGATTGATGACTTCGCTGACCCTGAATTCTTTCCGGTAAGCTCAAGATGATGGAAAAGAAACGCCCGCAGAACTTTTCTTCTTACTGGATCGAGCGATCCTCCGGATGGGAAGCTGGAATGGAGAGACGAGGTATTTGCAAAGATCCGTGAAAAATCCACAGCATCAGTTCCTGTTCCTTACCAAGCGACCTGATTTGCTAGATTTTGATACCGATCTGGAAAACGTATGGTTTGGCGTTACGGTGACGAGGAAAGCAGAACTGTGGCGTATCGACGCCCTTCGTAAAAACGCCAGAGCAAAACATTACCATGTTACCTTTGAGCCGTTATTCGACAATCCCGCACAGTTGACCTTTCCGAATCAATTGATCGTTGTCGGCACCATGACCGGAGCTCAGAGCAGGAAGATTCATACGGAGCCGGAATGGGCATGGTCTCTAACGGACCAGGCACATAAGCTCGGTGTTCCGTGTTTATGAAGGAAGACATTGTCCCTATCATAGGGGATGAAAATATGATTCAGGAAATGCCGGAAGAATTCAATAAAGTGTTGGAGGTACAGAAAAGATGGCAGAAGTAATCGATGGAATCCTCATGACGAGGTAGAAAACAAAAACATTATGACCAAGTCCAGTCTCGCCGGTAGGCGGTTACTCGGTCAATCCTTATGTAGGCTGTACATGCCTGCAAGTATTGCTATGCTTCTTTTTATGAAGCGCTTTACGGACACACGGAGGAATGGGGCACTTTCCTTGATGTGAAGCATTGGCCGGAAATTAAAAATCCGAAGAAATATGCCGGACAGCGGGTGGTCATCGGTTCTGTGACAGATGGCTGCCAATCCACAGGAGGAGCAATTTGGAATACCAGAAAACTTCTGGAGCAGCTGATCGGCAGTGACGCAGATATTCTGATCTGCACAAAGTCTGATCTTGTGGTACGGGATATCGATCTGCTGAAGAAGCTTGGACGAGTAACCGTTTCATGGTCGATCAACACACTGGATGAAAATTTTAAGAACGATATGGATTCTGCTTCGAGCATTGAGCGTCGTATCGCTGCTATGAAGCAGGTATATGAAGCAGGTATCCGTACTAGTCTGTTTCGTATCCCCAGTATTCCCGGGTATAACGGATTTTGAAGCAATCTTTGAGCGGGTAAAGGATCAGTGCGATCTGTTCTGGCTCGAAAATCTCAATCTTCGGGGCGGTTTCAAGAAGACAATTATGGAGTATATCGCCGGAAAACATCCTGATCTTGTACCACTTTACGACGAGATCTATAACAAGCATAACCGTAGCTATTTTGAATCACTCGAAGTAAAAGCTGAGAAAATGGCTAAGAAGTATGATTGTGCCTTTGTGGATAATGAAATGCCTTATGGCAGAGTCCCGCAGGGGCATCCGGTGATCGTAGATTATTTCTATCATGAGGAAATCCGTGGGACAGAGAATACCGGAAAAAGAAATCGCTAACTTCAAGTTTGTCGAGGTAATACATTTTAACGATAACCTTATGCTATCGTTAAAAAGTTCATGGATATGTTCCTACACACGAATGTAGTTACTTGACATACTTGGTGTTAACTCGTTTTCATGTGGATGCAGTAGCATTATCCTATTCGCATGAAAAATTTGATTTTGTGTTAATTGCTAATGCACTTCATATTATGCCCTAAAAACCAGACGAGGCGATGAAAGAAATATATAGGGTGTTAAACCCTAATGGGACTTTTGTTCGCCCCTCTTTTCTATGGAAAGAGGGAAAACAAAGAAAAATGATAAAAAGTTTGATGGCTATTTTTAGGATTTAAGATGTATCAAGAATGGGATAAAAAGGGATTTGAAGATTTTATTAAAGAATATGGATTTTTAAGTAGTTGAATGGAATTGTGCAAACATTTACGCAGGAAAAGTGCCGGATATTTTATCATAATGTTGAGGGCAATATTGGAAAATGAGATTGCTGAAAAGGATAATCAATTCCCGTTTGTTGGGTTGATTTTCATAGGCGGATAAGGTGAACAAAAGATAATTCATCGAATTGATTGGAGAAAAGCATATGGAATTAACAAAAGCAGAGATTAAATTACTAAGAAAAGCTTATAGCGTTATGGCTGACACGCACAGCAAATATCACCCGGAGTCCGAAAAAGACATATCTGAGTTTGAAAACAAATTCGAACCAATTCCGTCAGAATATCGGTATTTACTCAAGGAATTTGGTGGCTGCCATTTTGTTGATCCATGGATTTTCACTTTAGAGGAATTAGGCTGTGAATACCCTGCTTTTATTGCAAACTATACCGACAACGAAGAAAGCCACATATCAAATAATAATGTTTTTCCTATTGGCGGTTTAGGTGATGGAAGTTTAGTTTGTATTTTTAAAGGAAACAGACAAAAATTGTTGTTTTGCCACATGATGTATATGTGACATCGGTTGATGATTTAGAAATTATTGCAGAAAGTTTTAAGGAGTTAGTTTTTGGTTTAGCGGAACAGGGTATTGAGCTTGACAACCAAATTAAATAGCCAATAATGGACATTCGTGAAGTTCTTATTGATATAATGTGTACTTGCTAAATTGAATTTGTTGAGGATAAGGTTTTATGAATAATAAATATGAAAAGCATAAGAAAATTTTTTTATTATATCCAGATAATATTGATGACCTTTGGGAAAGTAATGATTTAATTTGGATTGATTGGAGAGAAGAAGACGAATCTGTAATCAATTACTTTTAATAGTGAAATAGGAAATCTTATAGAAGTAGATTTTATAAATAATAATAAAAAAATATGGTGATGACATAAAATTAAAAATACAGAGCTAAAGAAATAGTTGTTCCTTATATGGATAATATGGATAGGGATGCAACTATAAAGTATTTCAACGAAATCATAAAGGAAGATTTTGAAATAAGATGGTTTGTTGAAAGTCTTGGTGATGATACTTTAGCCTTTTGCATTTTACCGAAATAATTTATGGAGTAGTTTAGAAAATGAGTTTAGTAAAGAGGTTGTAGATTATTATTTTATGACAATTAGTTTGGAATCTGTAATGTTTGATTTAGATGTTGATTCTGTTTTTGATTTGATTTCGCTTAGAAAAAGATAATAATAAAGTACCTTTTTGTAGAATTACTAAAAAAAGCTAAAGTAGATAAATAAAAATTAGAAGTTGTGGGGGACTAATGATAATTTCTCACACCACATTAAGGAGGTTGAGATGAAAAAAATATAGATATTTTTGTACATGAAAAATATAACAAAGCTGATTACGAAAAGGTAGCAGAACATATCTATAAAACGTATGACGATTTTATGAAAAGTGATTGCTTTGTTACTTCATTAAAATTTGTTCAAGAACCAGAATTAGGATAAGGAGATAGTCCGAGGAATATTTCCCAATATCCATTGGAAGATGTTTTAGAAAAATTTTTATGTGGCGATTCAGGATTTTTATGAAGATTTAAATTATACCAGTGATGAGACTTGTTATTTGGAATTTTCGGCTTCAGATATGGAAGATATACAGAAACTACTTGGAATCGTAAATAAGCATGTATACAATAAGGAAGATGGGGATTATATAGAGCTGGTAATTGAATAGTGTATTAAAATAATTACGATATAATTTCACGGGTTCTGATAGTAAATGACAGATATTTGTTCAAAAAAAGATAGTTACAAATCCCAGTTTGTCGAGGTAATACCTTTTAACGATAACCTTATGCTATCGTTAAAAGGTATGCGGATATGTTCCCACATACGAACGCAACTACTTGAAATACTGAGTGTTCACTCGTTTCATGTGGAGTGCGTGGTATTGATGTCAGAGGTTGCACCCACAAAGTAAATAAAGTGTAGAAAACAAAGGCTTATTTATAGGCTATCGTTAAGAGATATCGGTACTTATGTTTGTATTGATATGATTTGTAGAAATGTATCATGAGCTATGATTAGAGAAAAACAATTTGATACCATGATTCAAGAGTTGATTGTTGCTGGGCTAATTCAACAAAATGGCCTTTTGAACATTGATGGTGCAAATGCATATGACTGTAGTTCACCGGGTGATGCATTGACTTAGTCAATCGCTAGAGGAAATCAAAAGCAGATGGTCGGGCTTATAGCTGAAGTTGTCGGAATTTTACCGGAGCTGTGATATCTCAACAGAATTAATAGGAAATTGATGAAAAAGGTGAATTGTATGAAAGAAATATTAGAAGCTCTTATACTATTGATAACGGCATTGAAAAACTGGGCTATATCTAATTCAAAACGCAATTTTTGTTAGCTTATTTGCCGCCTTTATTGATGGATTATCGTTAAAATTTACAAATATATAAAAAGCAAGCCAAAAGAATTAGTTGAATTATTATTGTCACCTAGCAATTTCAATGAACGTGACTATGGTAAAAGAACTTTCGAAAGCATTAAAAATTGATGATATCATGCAAGGGAATTTTCCTGAATATACAGATTATATCTTAATTCAATATGGATCATCTGTTGAAGTGGATGGAACTTTACCAAAAGATTATGATTTTATTGTGTTAATGATGGGATTCCCCTAAGGAAGGGAGAAGATATTTACATAATAAGGGAACAAACCCCTGGTGATGGTACATATAGGAAAAGCGATATTGACGTTGATATTGTATTTAGAGATTATCTTTCTTTTTATATGCAGCCTCTTCAGGTATGCCATATGAAAATAGTATAATAGCGAATGGGAAGCTAATAAAAGGAAATTTGGGTTATTTTTCAATGGTTAAAAATATTACTATGAATCTTATGTTTGATCGTGATTTTTAATACGAAGATATAAGGACAAAATAATAATTGAGAAACAGGAGTTTCAAAAGTGTTTAAATGAGCATGAAAAATATGAACATGATAAATATTATGTTATTAGATCTGGTTATTATTACGTGACCTCTCTACTGCAGTTATCTAGAATTGAAAAAAATTTGAAAAAGGTATTTTTTAGAGATGATGTAATAAGTCTATCTAAAGTCAGATTATTCTATAATGATTTTGATGATGAAAAATCTAAAAAAACAAGTATATGCAGTTGGTTGAGTGTTTAAAGAGAAACTCTCCTTTAGATAATATATCAATAGATGATATAAAATTATTACTTTTTAGAAGTAGAAAAGTTGGTGAAAGTAAATGATTAAAGAATTGTTCAATAAATTTAAACAAAAATAAAGAACTTCGTATTGGGATATTTACTGAGAGCACACTATTAACAAGCTTTTACGAGGAACTTCAAAGAAATGGTTGGTGCAATATTGTTGACGATTTTTCCGGATGATTTAACAAAAGATAATAAAACTCACCATAAAAAAGAGGAAACAAATATAAGTAATTGTCTTGGATGTATATTATCGTTATATGGCTGATTTCATTTTATATCATTTGAAGATAGTCGCTACCAATCCTTAAGAGGTTTGTGGATATGTTTCCTTATACAAACAGGTCAGCAAGACATACTTAGTGTTCGCTCCCTTCATGTGGAGAGATGATGACTCCATTAAGCGACCTTTTGAAGCACCGCCTATTGTTGTAAATTACTTCTTTCACGAAGAAGTAAAAATCAGCGAAAAAGCGAAATAATAATTTATCAGTAATAATTATGAGCAGCTATTTTCATTCAAGAAAACGGCTGCTCTTTTTCTATGCCGACAGGCAGAAAGGAGCGACCAGCTATGACGAAACCGAGAGAGAAAATCCGCGAGGAACTGACCGCCGAGATTGAGCAAGGCAAGAAGAAAATCCAGCAGTATGAGAACCGGGAAAAGATGTTGCGGCAAAAAGCTGTCCCGCGAGGAACGCCGGACACGCAGCCACCGCCTTATCGTCCGGGGCGCAATCTTTGAAAGCATTGTGCCGGGAGCCAAGACCATGACCGACGAGGAAGCCGCCGACCTGCTCCGGCTTGCTTTAACGAGCGAGGACGCCGCTCACATAGACCTACAATGCCGGACTGCGAAAGCGGATGACAGCATTCAGCAAAGCACCCCGAACTTTGTCGTTTGGAAAAATCCTTCGTCCAGGGCGGCGTGATTTATGAGTTGGACAAGTCCAGACTGTCTATCCGGCTGCAAGCACCGTACAGCGAGGAACGCAGACGGAAAGCAAGTGAGAACGCAAAGCAAACCGAGTTCAAGAGCCGGACAGAATAATGTAACAGTTAGGGGGCGATATGCGGTCAAAATGTCGGGTTTGCATCTGGTGATTTGACCGCAATTATATAGCTTGGTATAGAGTATCAAACCGCATGAGATTATAAAAAAGCCGCTTTAGAGGTGAAAATTTGTAATTTTTCTCGGAAATTCATAGCTCTACTATTGCATTACCATAGCAAGCTCGCTATAATATATGGTAGTTTATTGTGTAAATACCGCATATTATAGAGGTGAGAATATGAATTTTTCAGAAGGAATTAAATACATCCGAAAGACCGCTTATCTTAGTCAAGAATCTTTTGCAAAAGAGATAGAGGTGTCGTTCTCAACGGTGAATCGTTGGGAGCGTGGGAAGTCAAAACCTAATTATGCTGCCATGAAAAAAATCAATGCCTTCTGCAATGCCAACTCAATTAAGGTTGATTTTGATGAAGATGATACTTAATTGAGGAGGTGACATTATGGCAAAGATAATGCAGATAATAGCCAAAGAAACGAATGGCAAAAGCTATAATACAGAAAAATATTCTTTTGACACCATAGGAATGCCATCGTTTGATTATGACGATGATGGCAGTAAAATAATGAAATGGCAAGTATCTGGCGAGACCACACGTCACAAAAAGCCAGTCCTCCTGGGAGACTATGCAAGACAGTTAGCGGGGAGTCCCCCTGTTATCAGCTATTTCTTAGACGGTTCACGTCATGCTTATAAAGTTGATGATATTTCATATAACAAGCAGGTCTATCCAGTTGTAGCTGGACAAGTTGGTGTTGGGTGTTGTAGACGAGTAGATGGTGTTATGCACGCCGAAAAGTTTTACAGGAGGCTCGTATTGTCCTTGCCCAATGTATGTAATGCAGACGGGTGGGGAGACGAGGAGTTCTTCGCAGCAAAAACAGTAAAGCTGAACAATAGCCCTGAGTTGAAGCGATTAGAGATTGAGTTCTCAGCTATTCTTCCGTACACAATGCCCAAAGACAAGAGAAAAGGAAAAGTCGAGGACAGCGGTATAGCCTGCATTCAAGATTATATGATACAGTCTGAAAAGGAAATGGTTGCAGAGCTTGTGAAAGCAGGCAGAATCAATCAGAATAATTATTTGCTTAAAGACGGTTCTCTTGAATACAAACCGATGAAAACAGGCAGAGGCGATTTACGAGAACTTCAAAAGATAAAACACAACTATCGTTGGGTTATAGGCGTTTCAAAATCCTTTAATCCCGAAAGCATCTTAGACCATACTGGCAAACCGAATGCAAACTACATTGCTGACCTTCCTCTATTTCATAGAACACCAGTTGCACTCTATGAAAACAAGGCTTTCTTAGGAGATGTCCAGTTTGCAGTCTGGTACATAAGAATCAGAGATAAGAAGTACACCAGAACTCCTTTTGATGGTGTGATTAAGGTTGAAAAGATTCTTATGGATGAGGAATGTGGTATTGGCATAGACAGTGACGAAATTGATTTGTTGAGTGCTACGCTGATAAATGAACGAACTCCAACGTGCTATGGTACGGATAAGAGATGGGCAAACCATCTTTACCCTGTTTTCTTGACAGAATCTTTTGTGAAAAGTAAATACATGAGTACAGAAATGTTTCTGCACTTATTCTAAGGAGGAAATATTGTGACAGATTCTAAGATTATAGGTCGAGTGTTGGCAACAGAAAAAGCCCCTACGACTATTGATAATTTTGCGTTTTGGACTAATCCGACGCTGATATTAAATCCGTTTGACATTGTAAAAGTTGAACACGTTAATGGCTCTTTTTCATACGGTATGATTGAGGACATATCTCATATTACTGATGCAGCGAGCTTTTTGACAAATTACATTTCGAGTGATTTCGGTGATGTGGGTGTAGAAAGTCCTACATTGCGTGTTGGTATGAACTATGTTCAAGCCAAAGTTGTATGCAACACAAAAAACATCTACATCCCTTGACAAAGTAATGCAAAGGTGTATCTTGCAACAGCCAATGAAATTGAATACGCATTAGGCTTAAAAGATATCTGCAATCCGTTGGTATGCGGTTATCTTGAAATGTACGAAGGAACCGCAGGTTGTGAAAAAGTTATGCTTCCTGTACGGCTGAACTCTAAATTTATTATCGGACCAGAGGGCGCACATCTGAATATCTCTGGTATTTCTGGACTTGCTGCAAAAACATCCTATGCAATGTTTTGATAAAAGCTATCCAGGATAGATATTTGAATAGTGAGGATGAGGAAGATTCCGTTGCGTTTGTAATGTTCAATGTTAAGGGCAGAGACCTTTTGACCATTGACCAGCCAAATGATTACAGCGACGAAGATAATCCAGAACAGGCACGAAAAGAAAACCTTGCTATGTATGAGGAATTAGGCTTGTCAGCAGAGCCTTTCCAAAATGTAACTTATTACTATCCTTATTCCACTGAAAAATACTGGAATACGTATTGAAGCCGGAAGAAGTAGCTGACAATGTAAAGAAGAAAAAGGCAAAGAAATTCAAGTATATCTACAAGTATGATCGCAACAACTTGGATTTGATGTTCTCCAATATTGATGATACCACTCAGACCATGGATGCAATCATCAATTATATTATGGCAGGTCAAGGTAAATTCGGTTCTGTCAATGACTGGCAGGAATTCCTTTGAAGCTATTAAAGAAAAATGCAATGCCCGGCGGAACAAGCGACAAGGAAATTCTATTTCGAGCTGGCGAAAGTTTTACCGTATTGTAAATAAGGCAATTAACGACAAGACCGCCATTTTTGCAAGAGCTGTTGATGAAAGCAAAGGCAGAAACAAGGCTTGGTGATTCGTTGAAGTACATCAAAAAGAACGAAGTCCATGTCATTGACATTGCAAAACTTTCCGAAGATAAGCAAGCGTATGTATTTGGCGATGCAGTTAGAATACTGTATAACTTGCAGCTTGGTGAGTACAACGGGGATGAGGGCGTAGCACCTCCGTCCAGAATTGTTATTTTCATCGACGAGCTGAACAAGTATGCTTCTAAAGATGCACCTCGTCACTCTCCGATTCTTCAGCAGATCCTCGATGTTGCTGAAAGAGGTCGTTCGTTAGGTGTTGTTCTGTTTGCCGCAGAACAGTTCCGAAGTGCAATCCATGATAGAGTAACGGGCAACTGTTCTACTCATGCCTACGGAAGAACAAACTCTATTGAGGTTACGAAGAGTGATTACAAGAGTGTTCCATCCGTATATAAGACAATGATGACAAGATTAAAGCAAGGCGAATACATTGTGCAAAATCCTATCTTTAGGTCTATGCTGCACATCAAATTCCCGAAGCCAATTTATAAACAGATAAAATGATGGAAGTGAAATGACATGACTAAGATAGGAAAGAATATTCTTGAAAATCTGACAACGGGTATGTATTCGGACTCAAAGGTAGCCTACAGAGAATATGTGCAGAATGCCTGTGACCAGATTGACAAGGCAATAGATAGCGGAATCGTAACTCCCGAATTAGCAGAAGTTGCAATCTTCATAGACCAAAAGAAACGATATGTTTCGATTGAAGATAATGCTACGGGAGTACGAGAAAAAGATTTTGTTGCACAGTTGGGAGACATTGCAAACTCCGACAAAAAGATTGGTGTAGACAAAGGTTTTCGTGGTATTGGACGACTTTGCGGTTTAGCATATTGCCGAACTTTGGTATTTACAACATCATACGCAGGAGAAGCGGTAGCTTCTCGAATGAGCTTTGATGCGAAGCTGATGCGTGAGATGTTGATTTCGGACAAGAAGTATACCGTTGATGAAATTCTTGACGAAATCGTAACAACTGAAACTGACATGGAAGAAAAGGACAAACATTACTTCAAGGTTGAGCTGATTGATATTAACCATGAAAATACCGATTTGCTTGACACCGTCGGAGTGCGTGATTATTTGAGTTTTGTTGCCCCTGTTCCTTATACAAACAAGTTCCATTATAGGTATGATATTTATGCTCATGTTAAAAAGATTGGCTTTACCATTGACGAATACAAGGTTACTGTTAATGGTGCGCAGCTTTTTAAGGAATATAAAAACCTCGTTTATATGAAGGTACAGATAATGTACGAAATATCTATGACGATGTTTTTGGCGTAGAGTTTAAGGACTTTTACGATGGAAAAACATTGATAGCATGGGCATGGTATGGCTTTGTGCCGATTTGAAAAGGTTATTCCCAAGGTACTAAATCCCTATGTATGGATTTAGGTTGAGACAAGGAAATATCCAAATCGGAGATAATACGGCTGTTGCGTCCTTATTCAAGGAAGACCGAGGAAACAGCTATTTTATAGGAGAGATTTTTACTGTTGACAAGAATCTTATTCCTAACTCTCAGAGAAACTACTTTAATGAAACTCCGGCAAGAATAAATCTGGAAGAACAGCTTAGAGTATTTTTTTATGATGAGCTTCATCGTTTGTATCATGTGGCAAACGAAACAAAAAATCATTATAGGAAGTTGGAAGTCTATAATGATGTTGTTGCAAAATTTCAAGAGAAGAAAGCAAAAGGCTTTGTTGACAAAAAGAGCAGAGCCGCATGGAAGCTACGGTTGAAGATGCAAGAAAGAAAAAAGATGCTGCCAAAAAGAAACTCGAAAAGACTGTTGAAACTCTAACGGCAAGTAGCACGTTGACCCCAGAACAGCGTGTTCAGAAAGAGATTCAATATAAATTTGAGAAAAAGAATGTTTCTTCTGCAACACAGAAAGCAGAAAAGAAAGAAACAGAGATTGTTGAGCAAAAGGAAGAAAAGAACCAAATATTTCACAGACAACCTTTCAAAGCTCGACAAGAGCAAGCGTAAACTCGTAGGACAAATAATGGGGATTGTTAGCCAAATAGCTCCTGAGAATATCGTTGAGGAAATTCAAGCAGCAATAGAAAAGGAGTTTAGATAATCATGAATAGAAAAGTTCTTTTGGTTGAACCCAATTACAAGAATAAGTATCCGCCAATGGGACTTATGAAGTTGGCGACCTATTACCGTCAATCTGGCGATGATGTTCGCTTTTTCAAAGGAGACTTGAGAGACCTTGCCGCTGATTTGGTTATTGAAGATTTGCTTGAGCAGCTTTCTTCAATCGACCCAGATACAAAGTGGAAGAAATACAAATTGGTTCTCATTGATTATATCCGTAAGGGTAAAACATCTGCATTAGATGAATGCGAAGCGTTTGCTTCCAATGCAATGGCGTATCAACTTGCAAAAGAGGCTCGCTTATCATACAAGAGAAAAGATTATTTCAAGAATCCTCCCTTTGATAAGGTTGGCATCACGACATTGTTTACTTTCTATTGGGATATAACAATAGACACCATCAACTTCGTTAAGCAATTATGCAAAGACGAAAAGGATGTTATGGTAGGCGGTATCATGTCTACATTGTTGCTGGAAGAAGTTTACCAAGCAACAGGCATCCGCCCTTTTATTGGACTGCTTAATCATCCCGGAGACATTGATGAAGGTGATACAACAATCATTGATACATTGCCGCTGGATTATTCAATTCTGGATGAGATAGAATATAAATATCCTGCGAACAATGCTTACTTCGCATATATGACCAGAGGTTGTATCAACCACTGTGATTTTTGCGCAGTGCCTACACTTGAACCAACCTACTGTGATTATATCGGTCTGAAAGAACAGATAAATATAGCAAGAGAACGCTTTGGAGAGCAAAGGGACTTGCTCCTTCTCGACAACAATGTTTTGGCATCAAAGTGCTATGATAAAATCATTGATGAAATTAAAGAATGTGGTTTTGGACGAGGTGCAACCTATATTCCACCAAACCAATACGAGATTGCCATTCGTAATCTGAGAGATGGACTCAATGACCGAGCGTATATTCGGAAATGTGTGGTGCTGTACAAGGCATTGATGGAAAAATTGCCGTCCGAAGAAAAAACAGAGTTCTATCTTAAACTTGAAGAAGTGGACTGCTTGCATCATGAGACGGCAACAAAAGAAGATATATTGTCATTAGACGAGTATGTTGCTCCGTTGTATGCAAAGCACTTCAAGCACAAAAAAGGATTAAAACGTATCGTTGATTTCAATCAAGGTATTGATGCACGTCTTATTACAGATGCTAACATGAAAAAATTGTCTGAAGTAAATATCTATCCGTTGCGTATCGCTTTTGACCATTGGGAACAGAAAGATATTTATGAAAGGGCAATCAGAACGGCTGTATCAAATGGAATTACGAATCTTTCCAACTATATGCTTTATAATTTTCGTGATAAGCCAGAACATCTTTACTACAGAATGAAGATGAATGTTGATATGTGTGATGAACTTGCCGCCAACATTTATTCATTCCCGATGAAATACCATCCAATCAACGACCCAGAGTTTTTCATGAACCGTGATTTCATTGGAAAGCATTGGAACAGAAAATTTATTAGAGCCATTCAAGCTGTGCTTAATTCGACCAAAGGCAAGGTTGGTAAAGGAAAAACATTCTTTGAAGAAGCGTTTGGAGCAGATGACCATAGCTTCTGGACTATCCTCTGGATGCCGGAAACATTCATCATTTATAGATTTATGTTTAAGGACAATCTTGCGAAAGAATGGGAAGAAAAAATTCTGGAGCTTACCTGCCGACAAGTTAAAAACTGTGCAGGAAATAGTAGCACTAAACCAATTCAAAGAGTTGGATATGAGCCAGCATGATGAGCAAGTGCGAGATGTGTTGACTTACTATCAGTTTACAAGAGATGAAGCCGAGGAACTTATCAAGCAAAACAAAACAAAATAATGACCAAACCAAAAGACACGAATCGTAAAAAGTTGGTCGCTTTTTGTTTTACCCATTATCAGAAAGGAGAAGTTGTCTATGAGCGAAGAATTGGAAAAGCTGAGACACAAACAGTATGTTGCGGAGCGCAAGCTAACCGCAGCCAAGCACAAGGAGAAGCGATTGCAGAGCGAGCTGAAACGGTTGACCAGAAGCGAGAGAACCCATCGGCTTTGCACTCGTGCCGGAATGTTGGAGACCTTTTTGAAAGAACCGACCGTCCTGACCGATGAGGATGTTATGGAGCTGATGATTTCCACAAAAGTCCCTTGCTCCAATCATCCAGAGGAAGCTACACTTCCCCTGCGCTGGTTTTGCCAGCTATCCCTTTGTGGATTTGCTGCCGAGGAACGATTGCAAGCAATCATTCCCCGACAACAAGTGAATATCCCCTCGACCGTACTGAAAAGTATCGGTCTTTTTTTTCCACCATCGAAAGGAGGTTCAAACCAAAATGCCAGTACCACATTTGGAAATCCGCATCGTTCAGCGGAGCAAGGGCAGCTCTGCTGTTGCCGGATATGCTGACCGAGTAACACTCTGGAACGCTGCCGAGGAAGTAGGGAAAGCAATGGAACTCACAGCTTGCAAGGGATTTGTGGTTGCTCTGCCAAGAGAAGCCCCGACCGAAATGTATTCGCAAATGATGCAGGAATACTTCGCCCAATCTAGTCATTCTGCTTCGTGACTATTTGAACTTACGCAAGGCAGAGCGCAGCGACTGGTCAAGATATGGTCAGCAGAAAGGCGCGACCGATGATTTGAAGGCAGTCTCCAAAGCAATGATCTATCTGAAAGAGCATGAGCTTTTCACGCTGGAAGATTTAGATGCAGCCCTGAAAGGTATGAGGAGAAAGCCAAGGGCATCCATACCGACATGAAGAAAGCATCCGCTCGCATGAAGGTCATTACCGGTATTCAGAACGCCGTGGCAGACTGCCAGACCCACAAAGCGATTCGTGACAAGTACCTGAAAAATCGGCTGGAAAGCACGACAGACAGCGTTCGCAGAAAGTCACAAGGATGAGCTGGACAGCTTCAACAAAGCGTTTCGCTATCTCAAAAAGCAGGGCGTGGATTTGAATGTCAATCTGGATTCCCTGCAAGCGGAATATGACAAGCTGAAAGCAACCCACACCGAGCTTGCCAGGCAGCTTGCCACCGCCAAGGAGGAATTGCAGCCGATGAAGGATATTCGCTATTGGGTCAGCAAAGTCCTCACGCCGGAGCAGTCTGAGGTTGAGAAAAAGCCCGAACCGAAGCACTCCGTCACGGAGAAGATGAAGTTTCTGCAAGAGCAGAGCAACCATCAGCCGGAGCAGAAAACCCCACAACAGAAAAAACGGAATATGGAACTGTAAGGCACTTGCCGTTTTCGACTTTGAAGATAGCAGGTGCTTTTTCATTTCTTCGGAAAGAAAAATGCACCCAGCGTTTGTACCGAGTGCATTTTCTTACTTTCCAAATAAATCGCTGTGCGTTCCTGTTCGGGATAATGTCAAGACTAGCAAATCATTCTCAATCCGATAGACCAATAGCCAATCTGGCTGAATGTGGCACTCACGATGCCCAACCCAGTTTCCGGTTAAAGCGTGGTCTTTATTCTTTTCTGGAAGCTGTTCGCTGCTTGCCAGTTTGCGAATGATGTCGTCCAGAAGGTCAATATCAAGATGACGTTTCATCGCCAGCTTGTAGTCCTTCTTAAATTGATTTGTCCAAACAATGTCTAAATGTTTACTCATTCTTTCAACGCCCTCAATGCTTCCTCTACATCAGAGTAGCGTTTTACAGACGGATCACGGGCAATGCGTTCTGCTTCCAGCATTGCTGCCATCGTTTCCTTGTTCGGCTGCTCCATGCGAACATCAAAAGGAAAACCGCCGACACGGAGCGACTGGCGAAGAAACACATTGATAGCGGTAGTAAGGTTGATACCTAATTCACCATACATTGCTTCGCACTGTTTCTTAATGTCGCTGTCCATACGGACACTGAAATTAGTTGTGGTAGCCATGAATGTCAACTCCTTTCCTTGCTATTGCACTTATATTATATGTGATTTGCATTGCACAGTCAATCTATTAGACGGAAAAATTCACAGAAAAAGTCAACAATTATTTTTGGAGGAACAGCCTATTGAATGTATTTGAAGCGGTCAAACAGAACTTGACCACCCGACAGGCGGCAGAGATGTACGGCATTAAAGTTAATCGTAACGGCATGGCTGTCTGCCCCTTTCACAATGACCGAAACCCCAGCATGAAGCTGGACAAGCGTTTTCATTGTTTCGCTTGCCAAGCGGACGGAGATGTCGTTGATTTTGTTTCCCTATCTGTTCGGACTGCCCAGCAAAGCCGCCGCTATGAAGATGGCTGATTATTTTACATCATCTCAGGACATGGAAGCAGCAATACGCACCCAAGCAGCCGGAGGATGAATGGCATCTGTTTTTTGTGGAAGCCCTGCAAAGAGAAAGCCATATCGAATATCTGCTGTATGTTCTTCTGTATGGCACAGCCGAAGAAAAGAAGGCTCTGGTTGCCGAGCAAAGAAAAGAGGTGATGAATCTTGAGCAACGATTTGCAAAACACCCAGATGAGCATGACCGTGGAGGAAGTCAGAGGAAGTCTGGATTCAACCGATAACGGAGCTGTCAAAAACAGCATCCGAAACTGTCTAACTGTATTTCAGAATGACCCGAAGCTGGAAGGAGCGATCCGCTACAACATCCTGACAGAGCGCATTGATATTGTGAAGCCGCTCTGGTGGAGCAAGCCGACAACAATCTTGAACGATGCGGATTTGAATTATCTGATGCTCTATCTGGAAGATCAGTACACGCTGACCAGCGAAAAGAAAATCCAGAAAGCAATCTCCATTGTCGCTGACTGCAACAAGTACCATCCAATCCGTGACTATCTGAGTGGTCTGGAATGGGATGGCACCGAGCGTATCCGCTGCGCCCTGCCCCATTTTCTCGGAGCAGAGGAAAGCCTGTCGCAACAGAAGCCCCATACGGTTATATAAAAGACCCTGAGAACAAAGATTATTGGATAGTCGATAAAGAAGCTGCCGAAGTCGTAAAACTCATTTTTTTAGGCTATTTATGGAGGGGAAAAACAGAAATCAGATAGCCGTTTATCTGAAAGAAAAAGAAATACTAACCCAACCTTTTATATGAAACGACAAGATAGAGGAACAGCCAAAAGCAAACATCTAAATGAAGAAAACAGATATAACTGGAACAAAGCACCCCTCACACGCATACTGAAAAGACAGGAGTATTGTGGTGATGTAGTCAACTTCAAGACCGAAAAGCATTATAGAGATAAAAGAAACCATTATGTAGATAAAAGCAAATGGCAGATAACAGAAAATGTGCATGAGCCGATAATAGATAGAACTACCTTTGAAAATGTAGAGCGTATGTTAAAAAACGCACCTGTAAAAAGACCAAACGGAGACGGAGAAATTCACGCACTATCAGGACTGATGTACTGTAAAGATTGCGGAACAAAAATTCACATTCGAACCATACACAAAGGCAAAAACACACAACATGTAACCTATTGCAGTGAATATGCCAAAGGAAAAGCAAAGCACCCTAAATGCAACTCCCCACATCGCATTGATGTAGAGAAGTTATGGAAAATATCGCAGAAGTCTTACGAAAGATAGCACAGTATTCTTTAGAAAATAAAGCAGAATTTGAAAAACTTGTAAAGAAAAGTCTGTATAAAGAGCAGACGGAGGAAGTCAAGAAAAATAAAAAGCGTATGCCACAAATCACAGACCGAATGGAACAGATAGAAAGAGTGATGAATAAGCTCTATGAAGATAATGCACTTGGAAATATGGATACAGAACGATATGAACAGTTATCAAGAAAGTATGCAGAAGAATATTACACCTTAAAAGCAGAAAAAGAAGAAATCAAAGAATGCTTATCCGAATGTGAAAATGCAAACAAAAGAGCAAAGAGATTTATCAGACTTGCAGAAAGCTATTCAAACTTTGAAGAACTTACCTCAACTATTATCAATGAGTTTATCAGTAAAATTGTTGTGCATGAAAGAGATGTAAAAAGAACAAGATATGTTGTTCAGCGAATAGAAGTTTATTTTAACTATATCGGAAAAATTTGAAAATGAACTTACAAAACAGATAGAGCCGACAGAACAGGAAATGATAGAAATGAGGAAAGAAATAGAAGAAGCAAAGAAAGAAAAAGCACGAGCGTATCGTAGGGCATATTACAAAGAATACCGAGTAAAAATAAGGACTAAAAAATTTGAAGAAGTTAAAATTATTTTTAGAAAAACAAGTTGTTTTTACAATATCAATGCTTCTATGAGTTGGGCAGAAAATACGCTTTGGAGGGCTGAGACTGTTTTTCTCAGTGATTCAAACGGTAATGTATCTCTTAAAAATTCACCGTCTAAAGGTGGAGATTATATAGGTTTTAGAAACATGGGGTTATTTGAATCTCTCAAAGCTGTATCAATTACTAATAAAAAACGTATTAAAGACGCAAATTGCAATAACAAGTTGAACATTGACAATTGAATAGTCTATCAGGCAGCACAGGAGTAAATCCGATCCAGTTCATCCTCGAAGAGCTCGTCCGTGGTGCGGTAGCCGAGCGACTTCCGTGGAAGGCCATTGCACCAGATCTCAATCTGAGCAAGCTGTTCGTCGGAGTAGCTGTCGATTCGTTTTCCCTTAGGGATGAATTTGCGGATCAGTCCGTTGTGGCGCTCCACCGAGCCCTTCTCGCATGAGGTGTAGGGATGGGTGAAGTAGACCAGGGTTTTGTTCAGACCCTCCAGGTCAGACAATGTCGCAAATTCGGAACCGCTATCTGTGGTGATCGTCTTGAAGACATCATCCCAGTGTTCCTTATACTGAGAGCGGACTGCCGCCAACGCAGCCATGACACCGTTCGGGTCACGTCCAGGAACGCGAATCATCCAGTACTCCCGGGTCATTCGCTCAATCATGGTCAGAAGGGCATCATCGTCATCACTTTTTGAGCCGATGACAAGATCCGCTTCCCAGTGTCCGAACTCATTGCGGTCATTCACGGATGCCGGACGTTCCTCGATGCTCCGGACAAGGATCCGCTTGTTTTCACGGTTCTGCGCTTTTTTGGGCGATCTGCGAAGTTTCTCCGGGAGATCGATATTTTTGATTCCGAGAAGGCCGAGAGCGGTGTAGCCGTAAAGTGTTTTGGTACAGACGATCTGGTTTCTGGTAAATAACCCTTCTTTCAGAGCGCGACCGACACAAGCATCCAGTGACCATCCTTCTGTGAAGAACTTCTGCTCTACGAAAGAGATGAAGTCGGCTTTCTTTAGTAATTCATAGTGCCGGCAGCATGACTGACGATTTTGTTCGTAAGCATCCCTGACCGGCAGTGGCCTTTGTAACGTAGGATATTTCTTTGTACAGTGCCACGGCTCCGCGCTTGATCTCGTTACGGACAGTATTCGGCGCACAGCCGATTTCCCGAGCGATCCTGTTGGGGCTCCAGCCGTCTTTGATGCGAGTTTGAATCAAAACCCAGTGCTCAAATGTAAGATGTTGCCCCTTCCTGTGTTCAATTGTAGTAGAATGTAAGAGGTCCATAGGGATTTCCTTCTTGTGAATGAAGCTTTGAACACTTACATTCTACCAAAGAGGTGCCTTATGGACTTTTTACTTTATATGTTCAACTTGATTTTACAATCGGCCAAAAATTTTTGTTATAAAATCTCTATCCACAATGTTGGTTTTCTACAGCTCCTTTACTTTCCGGTTATCTATCTTGAAAATCGCCAGCAGGTCAAAGAGTAAGCTGCTGTCTCTCGGATAGGACAGGTATCTTGCCTCCCAAAGGGGCGAGAACTTGTCCTTATATTTTCGTAATCCTGCGAAGGAGTAAAAGCGGTTGGTAAAGGCGTAAACAAGAAAGGCCAGTTTTTCTTGGAAAAAGCTATGCTCTTCCTGTCCCACGTTGGACAAGGGCGCCATACCCAAATCAAAGTATTCTACGCCTTTTTTTTTAAAATATAGGAAAATCTCTACGAAGAGATAGTCCATGATACCGTTACTTTCCGTGCCTGGATTATAGCGCATGAGATCAATACTGCTCTTTTTCCCCATTACAAATGAGGAAATTGGAAAAAGCTTGCACCTTCCCTTCGGAATCCAATACGCAGGCAATGGGAGCAAGAGAGAGATACTCTTTGTCAAAGAAGCCCAGAGAAAAGCCTTTTTCCTGTCGTCCGGACAGCCAGGCATCGGATATTTTTTCCAAATTCTGTAGAAAGGCATCGGAAAAAGGTGGGTACTGCACTTGAAAAGTATAGCCTTTTATTTTCTATTTTATTGACTGCGGCACGAAACTTCTTGCCGGATTTTCCCACAAGATCAAAATCACAAAGAGGAACCTTCGCGCTTTCTCCGAACTTCATAAATTCATAGCCGTGGTTATGGAGAAGAAGAGTCAAATCCTGTCCTATCTCATAAAAGAGAGGGGTAAGATTTTTTTCTTCCGCTTCCGCGGTAAAGGAAGATATAGCAGAGGGAAAATATTTTTCTTCTCCAATAGGTTCTCCCATGACCACTGCTTTTCCGTCTTCCAGGGCAAATTGAAAAGCCACCTTATCCACTCCTTCTTCCTGATAATAGTACAGTAGCTTATCTCCGAGGAAAGCCAGCGATGCCTCTAAGTTCGTGTTAGGAAAGCTATGTAAAAAGTTCTGGAAGCGTTCCGGATTGAATTTTTCTCCAAAGGAAAAATTTTTTTCTCTCGCCAATGCTCCCACGGCAATATAGCAAAGGGCAGGAATCAGAAAATAGGCGAAAAGATGAAAGAAATGACTTAAAAAAATAGTGAAAAAATGAGGCTTGGTTAAGAGCTCTATCTTATGTAGGCTGTTCTTGTGGAACAATAGAAAACCGAGACTGTTTATTCCTGTATTTCCACTGGAAAGATACAAAAGAAAAAAGGTAAGTAAAAAACTTCCCACAATATAGGAAAAGTCCTTTAAACGGTCTTCCAGAGGATAGAAAAAGGCTTTTCTGGAGAGCTCCTTTCTTCGGATAAAGAGTAGTAGCATAAAAAGCAGGAGATAGAGGCTACTGAAAAGAGAAATGCTTCCCAGATTTATATAGAGTAGACTTATAAGACAAAGCAGAAGGGCAAAGGGCTTTGCAAAGGAGGCTTTTCTCTTTAGGAGTCTTCCCAATAGGAAAAATAAAGAGCCTAGAAGGAAGCTTGGAAATTGCCAGAGTAACTGTCCCCGAATGGGATCCATTTGCCCAATTAGAGGAATACTATGAATTTCATCGGGAAGTATCGCTGTGGCCATCAGAAAAAAACCGAAGAAATTTGCCATAAAGTGACTGATGCCCTGTCCCAGTAGGGAGCTAAGCTTCTTTGGCAGACCGTAGAATTTTTGATTGATTTGTCCGCCCATACTTTTGATAAAAAAGAGGAGGCCGATGGCAAAGGGAATGATGTAATAAAAGATACGGAAAAGCAGTAACCAGCTTGCTGCCTCATTTCTATTTACGGAAAAATGTAAAAGACCGCTCATCATCATTAAGTCAAAGCTTCCGAGACTTCCGGGAATCATGGACACGATGCCGATACAAATGGAAATAAAGAACAAAGGCAGGGTGCTCAAAAGCGAAACACTGTAGCCCAGTGTTCTTCCGCAATAAAAGAAAAAACAGGAAACCAAGCCCCAATCGAGAAGGGAAGTCAGGATTAAAGCCAGAATTTTTTTCTTGGACAGATTCCCAAAGTAAGACCAGCTTTTTCTGGTAGAAAGAAAAAGCAAAACCGGAAGAATCAGAGAAGCCAGGAGAAGAACAAAGCTGTAGGGCTTTAAAACGGCATTTTCCTGAACCGCAAATAAAAGTCCGAAGGAAAGCAGAGAATACAGAGAGAGTCCGGACAGAAAATAAGGCATTACTTTGGAAATGCCCTGCATGCTTTCTTCCCCCTTATCCTCTTCCGTAAAATAACTGTAGCGAAGCCCCACATCAACAAGGCCGCAAAGCCGATCAGGTTGTTTAAACTGTTGATGGTCCAGCTGCTTTCGATTATCTTTCCCAAAGAAATCTTTTTTTTCAGCTCCTTACACAGGATAAAGTCGTAAAGCATCATCGGAGAAACCGAAAAGATTCCGAGAACAAGGAGGCTTACAATTTGGAAAGGAGATAAGCCGCTCAATATGCCTTTTACCGCTTCCGGAGAAATGGTCTTTCCCATTTTAATCAACTCCAAAAGCACCAAAATAGAAATGCTTAGGAAAAGAATGCTCTTTAAAACATTCTGCCATTTTTTGGAAAAAGAAATCAGATTATTCAAATTTTACTCCTTACTAAGAAAAACCGAAGTTTCTTTACTCTATACGATTTTTGTCTTTAGCTTTGCACTTGCTTATGTTTTAACACTTGCTTTTATTCTTATTCTTATGCCTACTCTTACAACTTATCCTGTATATCCTGTATCATGCTTTCTATCAAGTGGTTAAAGTAAACACTGTCTTTTTTCGGGATATTGTGTCCCTGCCCCCTTCGTTCCAGAAATTTTCCTTTGGGAAAAAGCTTCGCAATAGCCATGCTGTGCTTCCGTTTAATCATATCCCTATCCCCTACTAAAACCACTACAGGGTAAGGCGCCTTTCGGAAAATTTCCTTCGGCACATCCACATTTTTCCGTAAAAGGGGAGAAACTCTGGACTTCCGCTTAAAGGCAGGAAGAAAGAACCCCAAAAAGCGGTATAGCCATTCTTCCAGATAGCAGGCATAGCGAGGAAGGAATTTTAGACCGGAAAAGGAAATATTTCCACTGTTTGCTAGAATACCGGCCACTCTTTCACCGTGGCGGCCGGCATATTTCAGGGCAAGGTTTGCACCGTCACTATGTCCCACCAAAAGACATTTTTTGATGGAAAGGGAAGATAGTAACTCTTCCAGACTATCTGCAAGATAAGCAAAGCTTGCTTCTCCTGCAGTTCTCCGGACTTTCCATGACCCAAACTATCTACAAAGAGGAGCTGAAACTCTTTCTGGAGAACCCTTTGCTTGGCAAAATATCCGCTTTGCAGATTATTTCCATGAAGAAAGACGATAGGAAAAACCTTTTCCCCAGAATATCCACATGGATACGCTCTCCACTTTTTACAATAAAATTCCATTTATTGCCCCCTACTATATCTTCATCATCCTATTTTTTTAAAACTCTTATTTTTGAAGGAATAAGAAGAAAAAATCCATCTTATTCTTTCACAGGATATTATATACCCCTTTAGGCATAGTAGATGTGATTTTTGTGAAAAATATTTTTTAGTTGTCAAGACATATGTTACACTTTTGAGAAATATTTCGATACAACTTCATTTGGGCTTTTTAAATTTCAAACTGGTCTTTGCTGTAGAATTATATCGTTTCATATGCTTTTCTACCGATTTTTATCAGTTCTTTTTGTTCGTTTTTCTGCATCGTTTACAAATTCATACCCATTATCCACTTGTATCGTTTTTTTATCTTAAAGCCCATATTTTTTCAAGTGTTAACATGAATTTACTTGTTTTCATATGTACTTTTTTCTCTTTTACTATTTTTAATACTCTTTTACGGCTAAATTCATCATGGCAGTAATTTGATAGTATTTACATCCGTATGTTGGAAATTTTATGCATTCTACAGGCACATATTTTATATCAACTTGTACTTTTTCACCGGGATATTTACCGTCCATAGTATAATATTTTACATAGTTTTTTCGGTGGACTTCAGGTTTTTTATAGCCTTTATTTCGTATTTGCCTGCACATACTTTCAAAACACCGTGCATACCCTTTTGCACAACATCTCACATAGACCTCTGCCAATCCGTAGATACCATTTCTTTTATACATCTTTCTTATTAAGTTAAGTTCTTCGTTCGTATGAGCATTCGGACTATTGAATGGTTTTCTTGACTTTAGTGCCAGGCTTCTTACATCTCCATCATACTTAGATAGTTGCCTGTACACAAATTGTCTATTAGTATGATAACGCCTTGCTGCCTTTGTTACACCATTTTTTAAAGCATATTCACATAAACGCTGGCGAAAACGCATTTCTTCTGTTATAATGCGCCCAAGTTAATCGAGGCATTCAATCACATTTTACATCTGATTAAATTATATAATTGAAAATGTGATATAATATTCATGAGAGATACCTTTTTGATATTGTTTTTGTAGTTGAAAACTATTATATCAAAGTATCTCTTTTTTTCATTTATTTCTGTAACATATGTCTTATCACATTACAAATTAAAAGTAAGAGAGTATGGAGCAAAAAGAAGCTACAAAGAGCAACCTAAAAACCAAATATCAACCAATATGAAAAGAGGTTCCCCTAATCACAGGAAATCTTTTTGTGCAAGTCGAGAGGAGGAACTAAATGGTAGAAAAATGAGAAAATAGATATTAAAGAAATGCAGGCAGAAGAATAAGCCCAAAAGCCTGACGGTATTCTAACAAAAAGATAAATGGGAAGACCTTTGTAACAGAGATATATTTTGATAAAATAGTAAAGAAACATTTCAAGATAAAATGTTCAAAAGTTATACATTCAAAAGGGTAAATAGTAGTGAGTAGAGAAATCTGGCAGTAGAAAAAAATGCCTTTAAAAATGCTATAATATTTAGTAATTTACACAATATAAATGGGAGGTAAGTTATGGCTGAAAATTGGACAACATTATTAGATAAATACATTAACAAACTTATTAGTCCTGATGGAAGACAGACCTATGAAAGTAAAGATGAATTAGTTAATCTTATGCTTAAATTAGCTGAATTGAAAAAGCGATAAGGTAATGGATATAGGTTGTGGCTGGGGAAATTTTTTCAAAGGTTTGTAGTAATTTTTCAGACGAAGTTATAGGTATTGAGCCAAATGCAGATAATTTACAGGAAGCTATAAATCGTAGTAATGGAAATGTGAAATACATTCAAGGAAGTTTTGAAGAATTAAATTGTAATCAAAGCGTTAATAAAGTTATTAGTATGTTAGCATTCCATCAAGTGCCATGGGATTATAAAGAAAAGTCGTTAAAAAATATTTCAAAGATACTTACAACGGATGGTTATTTTTATTTGTGCGATACCATGCTTTTATTTGACGCAGAAAAATGATACTGAATTATTTAATAAGGTATATAGATTTTATTAAAAAGAAACCACCCCTGAAGAAATATATAAAAATTATATAGAACCATACCTTAAAGAAAAATGAAGATTACACAGTTGAAGATATGAGAGAAAACAGTCCCAAAGATAATTGGTTCTACTCTTTTGAAAGAGCTGGAACATTGGTCAGAAAAAGCAAAATATGGAATTAGTAAAAACCGTAGCTATTTGTCCATTTTTTTCGGAGTTGTAATTTTTTAAGAAAAACAACTAACTAACAACTTAATAAAACTAACACAGAAGCAGTAAATCAAAAAGGTTTACTGTTTTTATTTCCCAAAATCAGAAAGAGAGGAAACGAAAAATGAAAAACATTTAAGAAAAATCTTAATGGCAGATGAAGAAATAAAGCAATTACAAAACAAAAGAAAAAAAGCTCATCTCATTTAGGAGTATCAGCAAGTCAAATGGAGAAGAAAGGCATAGCCACCGACAGAGGAAACATCAATAGAGAAATCAAATATCAAAATGCGATTTTAAGAGAAATCTCAAGAAGAATAAAGGTATTGCTAAATTGGATAAGAGGAATTGAAAAGAAGAAAAACAGAAAGTGAAAAATATAAAGTCCACCCTCTCACCAAAAGAAAATTTGCTAATCAATCTTTGAAAATCTTATCCGTAGAAATGCAGATAACAATAGTGCAGATTTAGAGAAATATATTGAAAGTTATCAATTACTCAAAAGAAAAACATCACTTCATTATCTGAACTGAAAGAAAGCATTACTGATTTACGAGATAAGAATTACAAGATAACACGAGCCTTAAAAAGATACCGAGAAGAAAATAAATGATAGAGTACAACTTATCGACCATGCCGAAAAAAATATTTGAAGTATAAAGACACTCTACAAAGTCTATGCAAAATTAAAGAAAAGAAAACAGGAAGATTTTTTTATAATGAGCATACGGCAGAACTCATTTTTATTTGAAAAGTGCCAAGAAACATCTGAAAGAACATTTATGAGAAAGTAAGACTTTAGCTATCAGCAAATGGAAATCAGAACTTGCCACCTTGAAGAAAGAGAAAAGGAGCCTTTACAATCAAATATTAGAGATAAGAGAAGAAGTATAGCAAGCTGAAAAAGTTAAGACCTGTATAGAGCAGTTACATGAACATTCAAAGGACACAACAAAGAGCAAGAGCCAAGAATTAGGACTGTGAAAAAGGTTATAAAAGTTGTATAATATTAGTCAATATTAATAAATAAAATTTGAATTTGAGAATGACTGAGGTAGAATAAATGAAAAATATAATGTTGATCTGATAGATGGATACACTGCTTTTTAGTTTTTTGATGATTCGATAATCCCCACAACCACAATAGAAGTTACCCATCAAAGTGAGGATATTGTTGTAATGGTAAAAGAATATTTTTCGCATTGAATATGATATTAGGAAGATTGTCTATCAGCAAGGATTTCCAGATGGATATTCTCTATATCTATGATGTAAAATGGAGATAAGCAAGAAGAATTTGATGACACATTTAATGTTGCTGAAAGTGATAAAATACAACAATATTTTTATGAATTTAAAAACCGATTCACCCAAATATTTAAGGTTGTTCGAGGCAGAACTCATAATTGAATTCTTTGTAATCGCAGTGATGATTCTTTTTAATATTAGCAAGAATCGAAAAACTTGGGAAATTGCTCATAAAAGTTTTTGGAAAAATGGATTAGCACCAGAATGGCGTAGAAAATGAAAAATTAGAAAGCAAATTAGGTAAATTGGTTTTTGAGGAGATAAAATATTGATAGAAAGTAGATCTGAGTTTGATAAAATCACATCGTTTGATGAGTTTAAAAATACTATTGGTATCGTGAAGAACTTTCACAGATATGCAAGTCATTAGGATTAGAATATAGAGGTACAAAAACAAGAACTTAATTATATTATTGAGCAGTATTTTAAGGGTAATTTGATTAAAAAAAGTCATCAATAAAAAAATGAAAAGAAAAAAGTGAAACTATTACCTTGATATGCCATTACTTGAATGTGGGTTCTCCTTTAACACACAATTTAGAGAATATTTTCAATTTTAACAGATGTTTCATCATTTAAATTTACTGCTGATATGGCTACTGCTTGGAGAAAAGTAAAAAGCGAAAATGATTTGAGTTTTACACTCAAGATATGCTGAAAGTTTATTATGGAAAATCGGATTATGCCAAGTATGATAATTCGGTTTGTCAATGGAATCAATTTTAAAGGATTTCTGTGCAGATGAAAATAGTTGCAACTATTCAAATAAATTAAAAGTAGCTTCCATTCTTTGGAAAAGAAGTTAGAAATTCAAGAAATGAAAAATTTATTCAAAGAATCTTTTGAATGAATATGCTTATAAAATAAAAAGAATATTGCAAGTAGGATATTTTCAGCTTGCTAAACTAACAATTTAACAAAAGCTAACACGAAAACAGTAAGTCAAAAAGGTTTACTGTTTTTTTCTGCCCAAAAAGAAAAAAAGCCTTATAGAAAAAGTGTCCATAAATATAAAAAAAGGTACTTTGACAAAAACGCTTACTGGGGAACGAAAAAGATATAGAGCCATATATGGATGAAAAATTTCAAAACAATATCCTGCTTACGCAAACAGAACGATTAACTATGAATGGCAGACCGGCTAATCCTAAGTATGCAAGAAACAAAAATGTACTTGTTATAGGTGGTTCTGGTTCGGGAAAAACGAGATTTTATGTAAAGCTGAACCCTAATGCAAATGCACTCGTCATATTGCGTAACCGATCCGAAAGGATTAATCTCTTAGGGATAGAGAAAATAATAAAAACTTGGAAAGGAGGTAATTCTCATGTCAAATATGAAAAGAACAGGACAAACAGCCCTTTATGAGCGGTTAAGTCGTGATGATGAAATGCGAGGAGAAAGCAATTCCATTACAAATCAAAAACAATTACTTGAAAGCTATGCTAAAAGAAACGGCTTTGTAAATATCTATCATTATACTGATGATGTAGTAAGCGGAACAACCTTCGATAGACACGGATTTCCCCAAAATGATAAAAGCAGTAGAAAAAAACAAAGTATCTACTGTGATAGTAAAAGATATGAGTAGGTTTGGTAGAGATTACCTCAAAGTTGGCTTTTACACCCAAAGAAAAGGGAGTAAGGTTTATCGCTATCAATAACGGAATAGATAGTGAGAAACAAGCAGAAAGCTACTTTACACCATTTCTAAACATTATGAACGAATGGTATGCAAGAGATACCTCAAGAAAAATACAATCTATTTACAGGACTTTTAATCTGTGCAGATTGCGGAGGTAAATTAAGTTACAGAGAGCCGGCAGAACATAAGGAAAAGAAATACGATAGTGATTACTCTTTTGTAGTGTCAACATTAAAGACACAGAAAAGGCAGTTGCAGTATGCACTACATCAAGGTAAAAACAGTCAATGAAATTCTCCTAAAATCAATAAAAGGAATCACAGACTTTGCAAAAGAAGAAAAGCAAGAATTTCTAAAAGTGATGAACAAGTTATCCGACGAAAAAAGAGAAGAAAAGTATCAAGAGGATAAAGAGAAATTAGAAAAACTGTCATCAAGGAATGAAGAACTAACAACCTTAATTACAAAGCTATATGAAGACCACGCACTTGGGAAAAATTCCTGTAAAATACTTTTGATAGGTTATTTAATATATATGATACGGAGCAACAAGACTTAGAAAAACAAATACATTATTTTGAACAAGAAATAGAAAGCTATCATCAGAGAAAAGTTGATACCGCTAAATTCTTAAAATAATAGAGAAATATACAAACATTGAAGAACTAACAGTAACAATGATAAATGAATATATAGAAAAAGTAGTAGTTCATGAAGCTACAGGAGGAAGACAAGGCAAAAACAGAAAAACAACAAGTAGATGTATATTTTTGCTTGAGGGTAGAAATGTTCATGAATTTATGATATAATGTGCTCAAGTTTATCAGACATTTCATCATATCCTACCTATTTCCTATGAATCGAAGGATATGATATAATGCGCACAAGTTAATCAGCGATTCAATCATATCCTACCGCTTTTTATAAATCGAAGGATATGATATAATATTCATGAGAGATACCCTTTTCGATATTGTTTTTGTGGTTGAAAAATATTATATCAAAGTATCTCTTTTTCATTTATTTCTGTAACATATGTCTTATCACATTACAGAATTGTAATCATATGGTATAATATTTAAATATGAGAAAAATGAGGTGAGAAAAGAAATGGAATTAAATAAAAGCAATGTTATTGAAAAATGCTTATGATAAACTCTTTTTACAGAAAAACAGACAAAAGATATACAAATATATTGCTTAAACAATGATACAGGAACGGGTAAAATGCTTTTGTTACAATCTTTTTGAAGGAATTCAACCTCTTACAATACTTTGAATATGCAAACTACTTATCAAAAAGATAGAGCCTAAGGAGGGTATGTTACAGATTGATCATTGTTTAGAAGGTTGTTATGAATTTATTTTAGAAAATAACGAGCATGCTTTTTTAGGGAGAGGAGATTTAAGCATTGTTGATCTTGGCAAAGCTTTATTTAAAAATTCTTGTATCCCTATGAAGAAATATGTTGGACTTTCACTTTTTATAGATATAAATGTGGCTCAAAAATCAATTTATAAATATTTTCCGTATGGAAATATTGATTTGTATAAATTACGAGACAGATTGTGTAAAAATGGAGGATCTTTGATTATACGCTCGTAATGGAATAAATCATATTATCAACGAACTTTATGAGGTAGATGAAAGAGTAAAGCTCCATACTCTATTATAAAAACGATAGAGTTACTTTTGTTTTTAAGTTTTATAGAATCAAAAGATACAGAACAGTTTTTCATCATTTTCCGAACCGTATACAGAGCAACTCAAGAGTGTTATAAAATGATTATAGAAAATCCTTTTGAATGGCTGAAGATAAGAGATTTAGCGAAAAAGTTTGCTGTTTCCGAATCAAGTCTTAAAAATTGCTTTCAATGTATTTCGGGGAAATCTATAGGTGCTTTTATGAGGGAAAACAGAATAAAAGAAGCAGCGATTCTTTTGAATAAAAACCATACTTAAGTATAGGGAACTTGCCGAGATGACCGGTTATGAAAATCAAAGCAAGTTTTCAAAGGCGTTTAAAAGTATTATGGGGAAAACTCCAAGTGAATTTAAATGAGAGTAATTTGTCTTTTTGGAGTTAAAAAATACCCAATTGGTTATAGAGAACTTCTAACATTGCAGGTATACTTAACATAATGAGATATAAGGCACTGGTACACCAGTGCCTTAATTTTTTTCATCAGGGTTAGTTGAAGCTAATAAATAAAGAATCGGAATTTAGGAGGGAAGTTATTATGAAATTAAAAAACATTATTCAAATCACTGTATTTACAGTTATCGCTTTTGTTTTAGGTATGGCTGTATCAATGGGAACAGGAATGCTCGGAACCGTTTCACTTTATGTTGCAAGTGGATTTTCTGCACTTGTAATTGCACCGCCATTTGTTGTAATGGCAAAAAAGATTAAGAAAAAACCTTCAGCATTTATATTTTTCATGTTGCTGGCTATTTTTTGGTCGTTAATGGGATATTGGCCGATGCTTATTATAAATTTAATAGCAGGTATTGTGGCCGAAATTATCATAGGAAGTTATGAAGATGATAAACGAGTTGCAGCGGCAGTGGCGACTGGAATTTTTATCATTTCAATGCATGCTATGACTTTTGTAAAAATTTTAGGCCCTGAAAAATTAGTGGAAGTATTTACTGTTTTTTCCCCGGAGCAAGCTCAATATATGTACACATTTTTTACACCTAAAGCAATGTTGATTTCGATTGTTATAAATATAGTTTTTAGTTATTGTATCGGCATGTTCGGAATGTATATCAATAATAAATTTGAAAAAGAAAAGAGAAAGGGATACTTTAATGCAAAAACACAATAAAAAGAGACTTGCATAGTTAATAGTATAGTTTTGTTTATCCTTATCGTTTCATTCTCTATCACGCTTTTTATTACCGATAAGTTTGGCTATTATATTATGCTGGCGGTTTCGTTTGTTTTATTGCTAACGCATTCAAAAAGTATTTTTTAACATGTCTACAAAGTATTTGTTTTTCATACTACTCTTGCACTTATTAGAGAAACTTCCTTATGGACTTGGAGTGGCGTCTTTTATAGGTTTACTCTTAATTGGGATAAAACTTTTTCCTGTTTTTGTTTTAGGTAGGATACTGATTTCTTTATCGCCACTTACTATAATGAGTTCCTTAAGGAAAATTGGAATTCCAAATGACTTTAACCTTAGTATTACATGGGACTTAGATTTATGAGTGAAATGGAAATAAGGATTAAAGAAATACGAAATGGTATGAAAGTAGGGCTTAAAAATAAGCCTCTTACATCCTGTCCGTTCATTTGAACTTTTATCTTATTCCATTGATGTATAAGTGTCTTCATGTAAGCGAAACTTTAACATCTTCCATTATTTCAAAAGGTGCAGAATACAACACGGTAAAAACAAGTTACACTTCAACTAAATATAATATCTTTGATCTAATTTGTTTGTGCATTTCTTTTTATTTAGTAGGGAGATTGTTTTTAGATGTAGAGGATTATAAATGAAAATTTTAGATGTCAAAATCAACAAATTTAAGTATAAAAACAGCAAAGAGATTATCTTAAAAATTTAAGTTTAAGCGTTGAACCGGGTGAATTGATTGTTATAACAGGACTTTCAGGATGTGGAAAAACGACTTTGACAAGAATATTAAATGGCTTAATTCCCAATCACTATGAGGGTGATTTAGACGGGGAAGTAAATTTATTCAATAAAAATTTGCTGGACTACGAAAAAGGTGAGCTTGCAAAAATATATCGGCAATGTATTTCAAAAACCATCTGATCGTTTTTGCTACCATTGGTGAAGAAGAAGTCGCCTTTGTCGGAGAAAACTTAGGAATGCCTCTTGAGGAATTAAAACAAAAAACAAAAGAAGCCTTTGAAAAAATGGGAATTAGCGACTTGATGGACAAGAAACTTTCCGAACTTTCCGGAGGACAAAAGCAAAAAGTAGCAATTGCTTCCACTTTGCTATATGATACCCAAAATTATTTTCTTTGACGAACCTTCCTCCAATTTGGATTATCAAGGGATTGCTCAGTTTAGAGATATTATCCGCACTTTAAAAGAAATGGGAAAGGCGATTATTATTGCGGAACATCGATTGTTTTTTTTGAATGATTTGATATGGACCGGTTAATCTATATGAAAGACGGACGATCGAAAGGGTGTTTTTCAAGGAGAACTCACAGAGAATGACTGCAAAAATATGGATTGCGGGCAATCAGTTATATGTCCCCTGAAAGCACAAAACTTGGGTGCTGAACAAGAGAAGGCTGCGAGTATCGTGGATTTAAGTATCAATATCGGGAAACAGGAACTCATAAAGAATCTTTCCTTTGATCTTCATTATGGAGAAATCATGGCAATCATCGGGGAAAAATGGAATCGGGAAAAACAACATTAGGAAGAACTTTGTGGGCTTAATTAAAAATAAAGGGAAAATAAGCTATGGAAAAACAACGAAAGAAAGATTGAAAGCAATCATACTATATGATGAGTGATGTGATTATCAAATTTTCTTTTGATACGGTGAAAATGAATTGATCCTTAAAAATAAAGTGAAAGATAGTGAATATCTGAAAGAAGTTACTCCTACATTAGGGCGATTGATTTGTGGGATAAAAATGGATCATCCGCAAGAGCTTGGTGGGCAAAAGCAAAGGCTTGCACTTGCCACTGCCTTTTTAAGTGAAAGGAACATCATTATATTGGACGAGCTGACTTCAGGCTTGATTACAAAAAGAATGAAAAGAAATAGGAGCTCATGATAAGGAAGTATGCTGCCAAGAGACCGTGGTTATTATTACCCATGATTTAGAACTTCTTTGAGGTGTGTAATACGGTGTTGATGCTGGATGAAAAATCTTATAAAAAGCTACCTGTAAAAGGAAATGAAGGTAAAATATCGGATTTTTTATTTGCTTTCATAGGATAAAAATTTTTGGTATCAAAGGAGGATTTAAATTATGAATTTAATCAAACAGTATGTAAAAGAATATAAGAACACTTACATTCAATCTGTTCTATTGGCAGTTTTAGGAGTGGTATCCGGTCTTGCCGCATATATCGTATTAGCAAAAATGATTGTAGGACTGATTGGAAAAAACACAGAATTCGGATTTTATTTGAAATACGGTCTTATGGTATTAGCCGCAATGGTCTTGAAAGAAATCTTTGCGGCGGCTTCCACCTCCATATCGCATCAGGCAACGTTTTATTCCTTAAAAAAGATAAGGGAAGAAATTTCTAAAAACTGTTTCGGATGCCCCTTGAAAGGTTATGAATATTTTCTTCCGGTAAGCTCAAGAATATTATTGTGGATCAGGTGGATTCTATGGAAACAACCTTAGCACATATTATTCCTGAGATGACTGCCAATATCATCGGTCCGATTCTCTTGCTGATCTATATGTTTATTTTGGATTGGAGATTGGCACTTGTTTCCCTGATTCCTCTTGTGATTGGAATGTTCTGTATGAAATCGGTGATGAGTTCTTATGGAAAAAAGTATCAGCAATCAGTAGAAATCAATCAAAGAATGAATAATGCAGTAGTTGAATATATCGGTGGAATTGAGGTAATCAAGATGTTCAATCAAAGCGAAGCCTCCTATCAGAAATACAGTGAAGCAGTCCATGAAAATGCTTCGTTTTACTATCATTGGATGAAAGAAACGATGATTGGTGTATCTGCATACAGAAAAATTTCACCTATGTCCTTGCTTACAATCCTGCCGTTAGGAGTTTATTTCTATTTAAATGGTTCCTTAACAATAGCGACCTTTATAACCATCATTGTACTTTCCTTCGGAACGGTGGAAAATATATTGACGGCGACCAATTATATGGATGATCTGTCCAGAATAGGAACGATTACCAAAGAAATTGGATTGATTTTGGATGTCCCTGATCTTGAGCATGGTAAAGTGAATGTTTCGCTATCCGGTAGTGCTATTGAACTGAAAAATGTGGATTTTTCCTACGTGGAAGATAAGAAGATATTAGAAGGAGTCAGCTTATCTATTGGAGAAAATCAGGTAACCGCATTTGTCGGTCCGTCAGGAGGCGGAAAATCGACCATTACAAAACTGATTGCAGGTTTTTGGAATGCAGATGCCGGAGAAGTAAGTATCGGAGGAAAAAACATAAAAGAGATTCCGCTGGAACAGTTATCCGAAACCATCTCTTATGTATCGCAGGACAACTATCTATTTGATATGTCTGTCAGAGAAAATATAAGAATCGGAAAGCCGTCGGCAAGTGATAAAGAAGTAGAAGAAATAGCAAAATTATCCGGCTGTGATGAATTTATTAGAGGACTATCAAATGGCTATGACACGGTTGCGGGTGAAGGCGGAGGGCATTTGTCCGGAGGAGAAAAGCAAAGAATTTCTATCGCAAGAGCCATGCTGAAAAATGCACCAATCGTCATTTTAGATGAAGCAACCTCCTATATGGATACCGAAAATGAGAGCATCGTTCAGGAAGCTATCAGCAATTTGGTGAAAGGAAAAACATTGATTTTAATTGCACATAGGCTTAGAACTGTTGTTAATGCAGATAAAATATTTGTGGTCGAAAACGGGAAGATTGAAAGCTGTGGAAAGCATGAGGAGCTTTTAGAAACATCAAAAGTCTATTCCTCTTTGTGGAAAGCTGCGGGAAAGGAGGAGCGTTATGATTACAGTATTTAAGAAAATATGGAACTTTGCGGAAAAGGAACAATCGAATATACGAAAGTCCATTATTGTCGGCTTCCTTTGTGCGGCGTTTAACGCAATGCAAATGGGCGGTGTGTATTATGTTCTTGTTAAAATATTTGATGAAACTCTTTCAGTGAAGGATATAGCCGTTGTCTTAGGGATTCTTCTTGCCAGCTTAGTCGGAAAGATTATCACGCAATATGTTTCTCAGCTGGAACAAACGCATGCCGCTATTTTATGGCAGCGGATAAAAGAATTGTATCGGAAACAAGCTGAAAAAGTACTCGATGGGATTTTTTTCAGTGAATTCAGCTTAGAAAGATTACAACAATGAGTACAACCACTCTCAGCCAGATTGAAATGCAGGTACCGATGTTGCTTGTGCTTGTTTTAGGCGGATTACTCAATACTTTTGTTTTTGCCTTAGCCTTGTTTTATTTGCATATAATGGTGGGAATCACCGCAGTTTTAGGAATCCTTGCATTTTTTATTGTCACTTATTTTATGGAGAAAAAGTCAAGAGAAAATGCAAGTAAAATTGGCATTGCTCAAACGCATTTGACAAAACAGGTACTGGAAACCGTACAGGGAATGCAGGTGATTAAATCATACAATTTAGGTGGCAAGAATAATAAAGAACTTAGCAATGCATTTGAAGAAAACTGTAATATTACAATGAAACTTGAAAAAACTATGACTCCATATATCGCCTTGCAGAGAATTGTCCTTGGAATCAGTATTGCCGCTATTATTATTTTATCTGCCAAGTATTATATGGAGGGAAATATGATTTTGGCAGATGCAATTATGTCGATGATTGCCGGTTTTATTATCTTTGAGGGAATCAAGGCGGCAGGAAGTTCTATGGCAATACTGAGAATTGCGGAAAACTCCATCGACAGCTTGAAATATTTGGAACGGATTCCTGAAATAAAAGAAGGAGAGGAAACAAGTCCAATCCGTCATCCTAATATTGAATTTAAAGATGTTTCTTTCGCTTATGATGAAAAGACGATTTTAGATCATATTTCCTGTGAGATGAAGAAAAACACCATTACTGCCATTGTCGGTCCGTCCGGAAGCGGAAAGACGACTTTTTGCAATCTGATTGCAAGATTTTGGGATGTGAATACAGGAGAAATCTTAATAGGTGGGAAGAACATCAAAGAGTATACTTTGCCCCATCTGATGAGTCATATCGCTATGGTATTTCAGAGTGTCTCATCTCTTTGAAGATACGATTGAAAAATAATATCAAGTTCTGGTGTGCAAGTGCTACAAGAGAAGAAGTCATAGAAGCTGCTAAAAAGGCGATGTGCCATGATTTTTATAGAAGCCTTTGCTGAATGGGTACGATACATTGATTGGTGAAGGTGGAGCCACTCTTTCCGTGGAGAAAAGCAGAGGATTTCCATTGCCAGAGCTTATGTTGAAAGATGCCCCGATTGTCATTTTTGACGAAGCCACAGCAAAATATTGATCCGGAAAATGAAGATAAGCTAAAGGCTGCTATTGAAGAACTGACAAAGAACAAAACCATTATTATGATTGCTCACAGGCTTTCTACGATACGAAACGCCGATCAGATTTTAGTTTTAAATAACGGAAAAATAGAACAACGAGGAAATCATGAAGAACTGATGAAGCAAGGCGGTTTATATAAAACATTGATCAATATGAAAAAAATAAAGCAACTGTTTGGAAGATTGCTAATTAGTGTGAAGGAGATGGTTAAGCTGGGTGTTTCAACTTTACTTGGTGTAGGTTCTGCTTCTGTACTTTCAAGAGCAATCGGTAAAGGAGATCAAAAAACTGTAGATAAAATTATTGGGAACTTAATCTTTTGGGTGATTTTGTTCTCTGCTATCATCACAGTCGGAGGAATCCTCCTCGCACCACACTTTTTAGATATGGTGGGTGCGACAGGTGAAATCAAAGCCTATGGAATCAGATACCTTAGAGTAATTTTCATCGGTTCTCTATTTGTGAACTTTACACCGTCTGCCAATATGGTGATGCGTGGTGAAGGGCTAGAGTAAGGTCGTTAAAATTCATAAGATACAATCTGATGCGGAAATTAAAAAAGAAATGTTTTCTGTCGGTTCATCCGCTATGATGATGCAGCTCCTATTTATGATACAACAAACAATGCTTTATAAAATGGCATTTAAATATGGTGGAGATACGAACGGAATTTTGATGGCGGCATCGCTTCGTGTATATGCCTTTTCCTTTATTCCGCTTTGGGGAATGAGTCAGGGGCTGCAACCTGTGGTTGGTACAAACTTCGGAGCAAAACAGTTTGATAGAGTAAGACAAAGTATGAAGGTGTTTTCTATTGGAGGACTTATCCTTGCAGCAATCTTTTGGCTTCCATCTTTACTGTTTTCAAGTCAGATCCTTTCCTTGTTCGGTGTGGAGGCAAGTATTATTGCACAAGGAGTAGGGAAATTTCAGATTGTTCTATTCCTTATTTATCTTGTACGGCGTGATGGTTATGACGATTACATTCTTCCAATCAATCGGAAATGGAAAGAAAGCCGGAATGATTGTTATGCTTAGACAGTTATTCTTATTTGTTCCTGCAACGATTTTTTTACCAATGGATTTGGAATAAAGCGGTATGGTTCACACAACCACTGGTAGATTTCATTATGATTATTGTTGGAATACTTATGATGCTTTGGTGAACTTAATAAAATGGGAAAAGACAAAGCATAAAGATAAGAACATTTGATATAAAAGCGAAAATAATCAAAAGAGGCTGTGTGTATGGATGCTATTGAACTATAGTCAAGTAAGTAGACACAAAAAAGTGAAAAATATCATGGGAACAGACTAAGGATTCTGCTCCCAATAAGAAACTTCGCGCAGGAAACATCGAAGCAGATATGAAAAAGTCCACAGAAAAATTGATGGTGCGATTGCGACAATCATGGCACTTGATAGAGCAATTAGGTGTGGTAATTCTAATACTGAAAGTGTGTATGACTGTAGGGGAATTTTATTTATGTAAAGATAAGACTTGCTTTTGTGCGTTGTTTTTTCTTTTATAACGCACAGAAGAAAGTGCCAAGTATAAATAATCGCCTAAGCTCTTAACAATCGCCTAAAAATATGCTATAATTAGGCGAAAAAAAAGGAGGTAGGCGAATGAGGTTTTTTAATTATGAAAATCTAGCAAGAAGTAAGTGGGATAGTGAAATTATAAATCTTCTTTCACAAATTCATGAGCACAAAGGAAAACAAGAACTTTTTTTGACACGCAAACCTGCTGTTTTAGATAAATTAGTAGAGATTGCTAAAATTCAAAGTGTAGAGGATTCTAATAGAATAGAGGGAATTGTTACTACATCAGTCAGAATAAAAGAGTTAATGAATCAAAAAACAACTCCTAGAAATAGAGATGAAGAAGAAATTTCTGGATATAGAGATGTACTAAATATGATTCATGAAAGTTATGAATATATTCCAATCAACAGTAACTATATTTTTACAACTTCATAGAGACCTATTTAAGTATAGTGAAAAAGGGAATTGGTGGTAGATATAAAAATACGCAGAATTCTATTGTGGAAAAGGATAAAGAGGGTAATGCTATCGAAAGGTTTTAAGCCATTATCCCCATATGAAACACCAGGTACATCTGAGCAAATTTGCAAATGAATTGAATATAGCATTTGACAAAAAAAGACGTGATTCGTTGCTTTTAATTCCAATTTTTATTCATGATTTTCTTTTGTATTCATCCTTTCAATGATGGAAATGGGAGAATGAGTCGTTTATTAACAACTCTCTTGCTATACAGACAAGGATATGTAATTGGGAAATACATCAGCTTAGGAAAGTAAGATTGAAAAATAAAAGACAGTTATTATATAGCTCTAGAAAAAGTGGGATAGGTTACAATGAAAATAAAGAAAAATCCTGTGTCATTTATAAAAATATATTCTTAGAAACCATATTAGCTGCTTATATTGATTTTTGAAGAAAGGGTTGATTATGTAGACGAAAAAGTGCCTACAATCGATCTTGTGAGAAATGCCATTGATAGCAAGCTAGGTAAATTTACTAAAAGTGATATGATGGAATTAGTTCCGAGTGTAGGAAAAGCTACAATTGAAAATATGCTTAAGCAATTGACTGAGGAAGGGTATATTGAAAGACATGGTAAAGGAAGAGCGACCTTTTATGTAAAAAAGTAAGAAATCACTAAAAATAACAGGAATTTAAGGGAACACAAAAATTGAGAGAAGGCATCTACTAATTACAGTAGGTGCTTTTTTGATACAGAAAATTAGGAGGGATGTGTATGGGTGTATTAAGTGGATTATTCAAAAGTCGTGATAAGCTCACGAATAGAACTAATGGAAGTGCATATAATTTTTTAAAGGGTGGTTCTTCATCTGGTAGAAGAGTAAATGAACATTCGGCTATGCAGATGACTGCAGTATATAGTTGTATACGTATTTTATCTGAAGCAGTTGCAAGTTTGCCACTTCATGTATACCTTAGAACCGACACAGGAACTGAAAAAGCAATAGAGCACCCGTTATATAAGGTGCTGCATGATGGACCAAATTCTGAAATGACAAGTTTCGTTTTTAGAGAAACTATGATGACACATTTACTCCTTTGGGGTAATGCCTATGTCCAGATTATAAGAAATGGTAAGGGTGAGGTTTTAGGTCTTTATCCACTTATGCCTGATAGGATGAAAGTGGATAGAGATGATAAGGGTCAAATTTGCTATGAATATTTTGTAAGTGATTCAGATGTAAGAACAGAAAACAAGGGATTGTTAAGTTAAACGGGTCAGATGTTCTTCATATTCCAGGACTTGGTTTTGATGGACTTGTTGGCTATTCACCTATAAAAGAAAAGCAGATAAAAAATGCTTCCAAAGATAAATTGCAGTATCAAAAATACAAGGAAATTTTTGGTAAAAATACTCCGAAAAGCCTTGCTGAGTTTATCGATATAAAGTATAATAAAGACAGGTGGGAATTACTTAAAGGATATATGAGAGCAATCCAAAAAGGAGATATTTCCACATCAACAAGTTTTTAAGTATTATGAAAAATGGATGCTGAGATTACTAAAGCATTTAAAGGCGTAACTACAGCAAACGGCATTACAATTAAAGGGCATGGACTCCATTTTATAGATAGGATTATCGGAAACGAAGATACGATATAAATAAAAAGGCAAGCTAATTAAAAAGCGCGACCCAGTTAAGATAAGTGATGCACTTGAAGCTATTTTAAACCCGGATAAAATCGGGGATGTTAAATTTAATGAAAAAGGGAAGCCTTCAGTGGTATTTGTTAAAAGAAACTACGCAATGGTATCGGTAAATCCGAAACTCAAAAATTAGTACAAAACGAATAAACATTAAGGAGAAAAATTTTATGATAGAAATTGATGAAAAGATTATCTGGAGCTGAAAAAGTAATATGCGATATTGATAAAATCCTAAAAAGAAAATGATATAGATGAATTGCTAGAGAGGGTAAATGATCTTATAATTTTTATTTAGGTGAAGAATATGAGCTTATTGATGTAAGCCGTAAATATCAAAATATTTACGATAGACTTTACGGAGAAAAACTTAGCTTAAAACATCAACAGATTTATAAAAGGCAACTTTAGTGTCTTTTATAATACAAAAATTAAAGAAAAAGAGGTACACGAAAATGGTCATCGATTAAAAGATGCCGATGTTCTTGAAGCGCTAATATCTAAAGAAAAGCTCACGCTTAATCGACAAAAGGCGAAATTACAGGGCTTAGCGAGCAGCTTGATACTCTTAAAAAAAGAAAAGAGCTTTTTATTTGAAACTCCGAAAGAAAAAGATTGAAGCAACACCTGCGCCAAAAGCAGAGTATGGATACTGATTCACTTCTAAATCTTCTTTTTCTATAGAACAGTTCATTGTCTATTTTATGACTCTTTCATTTACCGCTTTTAAAACCTGTTTTTGGCTATATAGGTCTCATTGCTGTAATTTGATAATATCTATCATAATTGCTTTTTAAACCCTATACTTTCAAGCAGAACATAATTCACATCTTCATTAGTTGTTTGCACATAGACTTATACCTACGCTTGTATCTGGCTTCTACGCTCTTTCTGTATACTTGCGCTAATCCCTAATGTTTATGATACTGATACCATGATTTGTCGTTAAACTTATTTTACCGGATGGCTTTCCTATTTTTTTAGTTTTTTTGTCACATATGTATTATCTCATAACATAACTTGACAAATATTGAATTTATAATTTATTATTAAATATAAATTCAGTATTGAATAGAAAGAGGTGTGCTATGGCACAAGTATTAAAAGAAGAAGTTAGAAATAGAATACTTGAAGCAGCAGAAAAAGTATTTTATAAAAAGGATTATAGAGGTGCCAAATTAACAGAAATTGCAAAAGAAGCAGATATTCCTGTGGCACTAATTTATACCTATTTCAAAAATAAGGAAGTTTTGTTTGATGCAGTAGTAAGTTCTGTTTATATAAACTTCGAGTCAGCTTTTAATGAGGAAGAATCTTTGGAAAAAGGTTCTGCTTCTGAAAGGTTTGATGAAGTTGGAGAAAATTATATTCATGAACTTTTAAAAGAGCGTAAGAAGTTAATTATTTTAATGGATAAAAGCTCAGGGTACAAAGCATACAGAAGCAAAACAAAAACTCATATCGCAAATGCAGGTTCATATTGAAGTAAGTTTAAAAAGACAATCGAAAACAGGAATATGATCCAATGCTTGCCCATATTTTAGCCAGTAACTTTACAGAGGGGCTTCTTGAAATAGCAAGGCACTATCAAAGTGAAAAGTGGGCAAAAGATATGCTAAAACTTATTGCAAGGTGTTATTACAAGGGAGTGGAATCCCTGTAATCAGCACTAAAAATAGACTTTGCGTAATCAGCAAAGTCTTACTTTAAACCTTAATACTGAATTAAAATTCAATATTATTCAATTTTGAAAGGAGAGTTGTTCATGCCGGAAAAAGAATTAAGGAAAAAAGTGATTGGGAAAAATGGTTTATCCAATTCACTTCTTGCTTTAAAAATAGTATGTGATTTGATACCACAAATCTTACTTGTATATTTGATTAGTTCTTTAATCACAAACAATATTAACGAAGGTAATTTAAAGTATATATTCTTGGGAATCTTTATATCGTTTGTATTAAAAGGCGTGTTTTACTATTTTGCAACAAAGGTTGCTCATGAGAAAGCATACGAAAAATTGACAGAACTTAGGGTTAGATATTATCGGGTCATCTAAAAAAACTAAGTTTAGGATTTTTCAAAGAACATAATACTGGAGAGCTTACCAATATCGTTCAACATGATGTAGAGCAAGTGGAAGTATACCTTGCCCATGGTCTTCCTGAAATAATGTCAGTTACACTTCTGCCTACCATTATTTTTATAGCTATGATTTTTGTGGATCTGGCGTCTTGCTCTTGGAATGATTGCCGGAGTTCCACTCATGTATTTGGTAAAAGTTCTTTCACAGAAAACAATGGATAAAAACTTTGCTATTTACTTTAACCATGAAAACAAGATGAGAGAAGAGCTAATGGAATATGTAAAAAATATTTCTGTGATTAAGGCTTTTGCTAAAGAAGAGGAGATTAGTGAAAGAACATTAAAAACGGCAAGAGAATATATTTACTGGGTTAAAAAGAGCATGGGAGCAATTACAATTCCAATGGGACTCATTGACATATTTATGGAAATTGGAGTGGTAATTGTCATGATTTTGGGAAGTATCTTTCTTTATCATGGAAATATTACAACGCCTAATTTTATCCTTGCTATTATTTTATCATCTGCTTTTACTGCATCTATAAGTAAGACAGCTACATTGCAACATTTTTCTATTGTGTTTAGGGAGGCATTAAAGGCGATTGGAAAAGTTTTAACAGTTCCACTTCCAAACAAAAAGACAGAACAAGGTTTAGAATTTGGAAACATAGAATTTAAAGATGTGAATTTTGCATACGGAAAAGATGGCTTTTGAGCTTAAAAAGATATCAATTTGACTTTTTAAGAAAAAAATAGCTTTGAATGCCTTTTGTAGGGAGCAAGTGGTTGTGGGAAAAGTACTGTATCTAATTTGCTTATGGGATTTTGGGATGCAGACGAAGGACAAATACTGATAAATGGAAAAGACATAAAAGAATATAGTCAAGAAAATATCTCAATGTTGATTGGTAGTGTCGGGCAAGAAGTTATCCTTTTTGATTTAAGTATTTTTGAAAATATAGCAATCGGAAAACTAAATGCAACAAAAGAAGAAGTCATAGAAGCTGCTAAAAAAGCAAGATGCCATGATTTTATTTCTGCTTTACCAAATGGATATGAAACACGAGTAGGTGAAATGGGAGTTAAGTTATCCGGTGGAGAAAAACAAAGAATCTCCATAGCAAGAATGATACTTAAAAATGCACCGATTTTAATATTAGATGAGGCAATGGCAGCTGTTGATAGTGAAAATGAAAGACTAATCGGTGAAGCGATTGATGATTTAAGTAAGGATAAAACCATCATTACAATTGCTCATCATCTAAATACGATTAGAGATTCAGACCAAATTATAGTTATGGATAAGGGTGTTGTTCTTGATGCAGGAAGCCATGAAGAGCTGATGAAAAGATGTGATTTTTATAAGGATATGGTTGAAGCACAGAACAAAGTAGATAGATGGAATTTGAAAGATGATAGTCTTTCACGAGCAAGGAACGGAGTGGATTGCGAGTGTACGGAGGTGGTAACAGAAAATGTTTAGAGAAATGTTAAAACTACTTACAAAAACCGGCAAGAGAGATTTGATTATATCAAGTGTATTCTTTGCCCTTTATGGACTAAGCTCCATAGCCATGATTGTTATCGTATTTTCTATACTGTTTCAGATATTTGATGGGACGAGTTTAGATATGCTTTATAAATATTTTATTGCGATTGGATTACTTGTAGTCTTCAAAGGTATTTGTAATATGGTCGCAGATATGAAAAAGCATAGTGCAGGTTTTGATATTGTTCAGCAAATAAGAGAACGCATGATTATCAAATTAAAGAAATTCAGTTTGGGATTTTATACCAATGAAAGACTGGGAGAGATCAATACAATTTTACACAAAGATGTTGATAATATGTCCCTTGTTGTAGGACACATGTGGTCGAGAATGTTTGGTGATTTTTTGATAGGTGCAGTCGTATTTGTTGGTCTTGCAAGTATTGATTTCAAACTTTCTATTATTATGGCTGTATCTGTTCCGATTGCACTTATCTTTCTATATCTGACAATTAAGCAATCTGAAAAAATTGAAAATCAAAACAACTCAGCACTTCTTGATATGGTTAGCTTATTTGTTGAATATGTTAGAGGAATACCTGTATTAAAGAGTTTTTCAAACAATAAGAGCTAGATAATGAGCTTATGAATAAGACAAAAAAGTTTGGAGAAACAAGCAAAGCAGCTTCAAGATTCAAGGCAAAACAGCTATCTATATTTGGGTTTTTACTGGATATTGGATATTTAGTTCTTTTAATTGCAGGAGCAATATTTGTTGTAAAGGGAAATCTTGATGTACTTCATTTTATTATCTTTGCAGTAATTTCAAAAGAGTTTTATAAGCCGTTCTCTTCTATGGAACAACACTATATGTATTATGTTTCGGCGGTGGACAGTTATGAAAGACTTTCAAGAATTTTATATGCAGATGTAATACCGGATAAAGTGGATGGGATTGTTCCGAAAGATAATGATATAGCTTTTGCGAACATTGGTTTTTCCTATGAAAAAGATGAATTTAAAATGGAAAAATTGAGCTTTTCTATTGCTGAAAAAACAATGACAGCCTTAGTTGGAGAATCAGGTAGTGGAAAGACTACTATAACAAACTTACTTCTGAGTTTTTATGATGTGCAGCAAGGCAAAATTACACTTGGCGGTGTGGATATTAGAGATATTCCTTATGATGAACTTTTGGATCGCATCAGCATTGTTATGCAGAATGTTCAACTGTTTGATAACACGATTGAAGAAAACATCAGAGTAGGTAAAAAAGGAGCAACGAAAGAAGAAATCATCAAAGCTGCAAAGAAAGCAAGGATACATGATTTCATTATGAGTTTACCAAAAGGTTATGAAACTGATATTGGAGAAAATGGTGGAATTTTATCAGGTGGACAAAGACAAAGAATATCTATTGCAAGAGCTTTTCTAAAGGATGCACCGATTTTAATTCTTGATGAAATGACAAGTAATGTTGATCCTGTAAATGAATCTTTGATACAAGATGCCATTACAGAACTTGCAAAGAATAGAACTGTACTTGTGGTGGCTCATCATTTAAAAACCATTCAAAAAGCTGACCAAATTCTCGTATTCCAAAAAGGCAATTTACTTGAAAAAGGAAAGCATGGGGAACTTCTTGATAAAAATGGTTACTACACAAAATTATGGAAAGCTCAGTACGAGGTATAATTATGATTTTGTTAAAAGATGTTTCTTATGAATGGGAAGATGGACGAACTGCTTTAAAAAATATCAATCTTGAAATTAAAAAAGGTGAATTTGTTTTAATTTCAGGGAAAAGTGGAAGTGGTAAAAGCACTCTTGAAGTGTAATGAGATGAAGAAATAGCTTTTGGGCTTCAAACTATCTGCAAATCAAGAGATGAAATCAAACAGAGAGTAGTTCTAATTGAACATCGTTTGAACTATGTAAAGTCTCTATTTGACCGTTTTCTTTTGATGAAAGATGGAAAAATAGAAACTGTTTTAGATATGAGTGAAAGTAATAAATTTCTCATATTAGACAAGATGAGCAGTAGGATTTGGCTTGATAACTTTTTGTTCTTGCTTGCATAGGAGCATTTGTTGCAACAAGGATACTTAAGAAACATTTTGAAAAAGCAGGAGTGATTTAATCAATCTTTGTTTGTGAGGAAAAAATGGGTTAAACAATGGAGGTAATTGCTATGTATTATTTAGGGTCTGTTATTCATAAGGGAAAAACAATAGACCTTTTTGATACTGGTAATTATCATATATGTCAACGGACAAAGGGCTAAAGTCAGTGAGCAGATATATAAAGTCTACTGTCTTGACAACTAAGAAGTTTTAAAACCGACTTTTATGAAGGTTTTTATTGCTATGCTTTATAATTAAATAATATTACAAAATTGAGGAAGATAGGATTTTGACCAACCTTCCTCAAAATCAAATTACTCTCCAAATACTTCTTTTGCATACCTCACTGATTCCATTGCATCTTTACAATACTTATCTGCACCTATCTTTTGCGCATAATCTCTTGTAAGTACTGCTCCACCCACCATTATTTTTACATCTTGATTTATTGTTTCTCTTACAAGGTCTATTGTTTTTTGCATGTTATCAGCAGTAGTGGTCATAAGAGCTGATAACCCTAATAAAGTAACTTTTTCTTTTTTTATGGTATCCAGTATAATATCATAGTCTACATCTTTACCTAAATCATACACATCATATCCGTAGTTTTCTAATAAAACTTTTACTATATTCTTACCTATATCGTGTACATCACCTTTTACAGTTGCCAGTATTATTTTGTTTTTTTCTTTTGTATTATCTTCTAATGCTATCATTTTTCTTTTAGTGCGTCAAATGCTCTAGCTGCTGAGTCTGCACTCAATCATGTTGTGGTAAAAACAGCACCTTTTTCAAAAACCTTTCTCCAACATCATCAAGTGCCGTATTAACTCATCATTTATTATATCAAGTGGCATTTTTCATTTAAAAGATTTTTGCTATATTAAAACTATCTTCCTTTAGTCCTTTTTATAGCCTCTTTAAGAGATATATCTGATACTTCTACTTTTTTTACCGTATCAACTTGCAAAAGAATATTTTGATATATAATTAGCTGCATTATCATCAAGCCCAGCAAGTACCATATGTGCATCATATGCTCTCATCATTGTATCAGCACCAGGATTTATAATTCCAAAATCTAGTCCTGCTCTAAGTGCTGATGTAAAAGAAAGTGTGATTTATAAGCTTTCTTTGTGGAAGTCCAAACGATACATTAGAAACACCCAGCATTGTTTTTACTCCCTAAATTCTCTTTATCATTGTAAGTGCTTTTAATGTCTCATTTGCTGCGTTTTTTATCAGAGCTTATAGTCATATAGTGGATCTACCACTATATCTTTTTATCTATACCATATGTTTGTGCTGTTTCTATTATTTTTTTGGCTATGTCATATCTACCTTGTGCATCAGAAGGTATACCATTATCATCTATAGTAAGTGCAACTACGACTGCTCCATATTTTTGTACTATAGGAAATATCTCTTTCATTATAGATTCTTTACCATTTACAGAATTTAGCATGGCTTTACCGTTGTAGTTTCTTAACGATGTTTCCAACACATTGTTTTTGCTGAGTCTATCTGTAATGGTAATGTGCTTATCTCCTGTATTGCTCTTACCACATTTAATGACATTTCTATTTCATCTATTTCATTTAAGCCGGTATTTACATCTAATATGTGTGCACCTTGTTCCTCTTGAGTTATTGCCTCTTTTAATATATAAGATATATCCTTATTTATAAGTGCCTGTTTTAATAATTTTTACCTGTTGGATTTATTCTTTCACCTATGATTTTAGGTACATCGCACACAACTGTTTTTGTATATGAGCTTACAAGTGTATGATTTTTGGGTTTTATTTGTATTACATCAATATCTTTTGTATGTTCATAAAGACTTTTTATGTGAGTAGGTGTAGTACCACAACAACCACCTGCAATATTTACACCCATTGTCACAAACTCTTGCATTATCTTACCAAATCCATCTGCTTCAAGATTGAATTTTATCTCTCCATTTATATTTTCAGGTATACCTGCATTTGGTTTTAATACAAGTGGTGTAGATGAGTAATACAAGAATTCTTCTACTACATCTTTTATATTTCTAGGATCAAGACCACAATTCATACCTAGTGCATCTACCCTAAGACCTTCTAATATCGATACTACAGTTTTTACATCTGCGCCATTTAATAATCTCTTATCATCAGAAAAAGCTACAGTCGCTATAATAGGCAAATCACATACTTCTTTTGCAGCCAATACAGCTGCCTTTAGCTCATATGTATCTGACATAGTTTCTATTGCTATAATGTCTACACCATTTTGTACGCCTATTTTTATTGTCTTTTTGAAAATATTTATGGCATCTTCAAAATCTAAATCGCCTATAGGTTTTAATAACTTACCAAGTGGGCCTACATCAAGAGCTATGAATTTATTATCTTTGTTTGTAGATTTTTCTCTTGCTATCTTCGCATTTTCTACAGCTTTTGCTACAACCTGTTCTATTGTGTAACTGCTATCTTCAAATTTCAATTCATTTGCACCAAAAGTATTTGTATATACTACATTTGATCCTGAATTATAATATTCCAGGTGTATTTCTTGTATCATATCAGGATTTGTTATATTTAGTAACTCCGTAGTTCTCCTGCTTTTAAGACCTTTTGTTGTAATACACTACCCATACCCCCATCAAGATAGATGAGTTCCCCAACAATTCTCTAAAAATCCATTCTAATCACATCCTTAATCAATATTTTATTATACAGCAAAACAAGTTAATATATTTTTAATTTTTCTAAATTCACAATTACTGGAATTACAACTACTACATTTATTTTTGCTCTAAAATCTGTATTGGTAATCCCTATTATAGCTGTAACACTTTTTGTAGGTGTAAGCATGCTGCATTTGTAATACTTATACCTATGGGTGTATTCAGCAATCTTATAAAATCTTTTTGATATGATATATCAAGATCACCATAACTCTGGAGAAAATCTTGGTTTTAGATATATTCTTTCACTAGAGTTAGATACTACTTTTTCTATTTTCATCTATTATTTTTTTCCAAATATTCTGCAGCTATAGCTTGTACAAATACCATCGATGTACTATCTGAGAAGAATATCTTCTTATAAGCGCATCTATTTCATTACCTAATGTTACAGCTAATATTATAACTTTATGACAAGTATCAAGATTTTTGCAAGAGACTTCATATCAAATACTACATTTGAAAATTCTATTTTACTTTTCATCTACCTTAACATCAAAACATCATATATGTATTTTACTCTTGCCTCACTTCATCTCATCAATACATCTATTTTTCTTCCAGTTCTTCTATTATTTTTTAAACTTTTCTTTATATCCGGAATATCTACATGCATTCACTTTTATCCAAAAACTATATTTTTCTATATCCATAAAAATCACCTTTATAATTGCTCTGATATTAAGCTAAAACCCAAATATACACATATTATAATTTATATTATAAACTTAAACTTTAAATATGTTGTATATTTATATACTCAATTATAATATTAAAACATTATGATTTACTATATGTGATATATTTTGTATTATCTGTTTTGCTACACCGGCATTATTCATAGTATATATGTGTATATTATTTTACACCATTTGATATAAGATTTATTATTTGATTACACGCATATATTATAATCGGCTTTATCTCATAGAGTCCTTATCATCTTGAAACTTATCAGCTATAGATAAGAATTTTGAAGGATATTAGCATTTGATAATTCTTTTATCTTTTTAATTGAAACTATATTAGTAACAGGCATTATACCGGCAAACTACAGGTATATTTACTCTGCACTTCTTAATTTATACATAAAATTATAGAAAAATAGAATTATCAAAAACATCTGTGTAGTAAGAAAATCAGCACCCATATCCTGTTTTTAATTTTTAGGTAGTTTATATCTTCATTTTGATTTTTTACTTTCAGGATGTACCTCCGGATAACAAGCTGCACCTACACAAAAATCATAGTTCAACTTGATATACTCTATTAATTCACTTGCATATAGTAAATCCTCTTTTTTAGCAAATTTCTCTTTATCTGTTATATCTCCCCTAAGAGCAAGTATATTTTTGTATATTATTATCTTTAATTGTACTAATTTCTCATCTATATCATGCTTGCTGGATCCCTACATGAGTAAGATGTGCACAGGCGTGTTAAGCTCATTTTTATATAGCTTGCTACTTTCACTGTATTTTCACTGGCACCACCGTTAGCACTTTCATAAGTTACTGAACAAAAAGCAGGTGCAATTTTGATATTTCTTCAACTGTATCTATTATAGGTCTATAGGTTGCCCATACTTTTGTGGGAATACCTCAAAAGATATATGCAATTTATCATCACTTAATATTTTTATCTATTCTCATAACACAACTCCTAAATTTTTCTTAAATTATATCACATTTTTCAATTATATATTTAAAGTCAGCTATATATTTAAAGTCAGTGGTAAAATGTGATTGAATGTCTTGCTAAACTTAGGGTACATTATATCACATTTTCGATTATATATTTAAAGTCAGCGGTAAAATGTGATTGAATGTCTTGCTAAACTTTTGTACATTATATCATAAAAATCAAATAAAAATCATAACTATAAATACTTATAATTTGTTATAAGTGTAATGTGATAAGACATATGTTACAGAAATAATGAAAAAGAGAGATACTTTGATATAATAGTTTTCAACGACAAAAACAATATAAAAAGGAGTATCTCTTATGAATATTATATCACATTTTTCGATTATAAAAATTAAACAGCGGTAAAATGTGATGAAATGTCTTGCTAAACTTAGGCACATTATATCACATTTTCGATTATATATTTAAAGTCAGCGGTAAAATCTTATATAACCTAAAAAGTATTCACAAGTGAAAAAGAACTGATAAAAATCGGTAGAAAAAGCATATGAAACGATATAATTCTACAGCAAAGACCGGTTTGAACTTTTAAAAAGCCCAAATGAAGTTGTATCAAAATATTTCGTAAAGTGTAACATATGTCTTGACAACTAAGATTTAAAGAATAAATATAGATGAAAGCATCATTGATTTTCGTGCTTAAAAATATATAATTTAAAACGAAAAGGCGGCGATTGATATGACTCGGATATGTTTGCAAGATATTTAAATCAGAGACTGAATTTATATTTGTCTATTTTTGGATAATTAAGAATAATATAGAAGCAGTAAAAGGAGAAGAGCTATGAAGTTTAAGATGATTCACGAGAATTTAAATGTATCTAATTTGGATCGGTCCATTCGATTCTATAATGAAGCACTGGATTTACACGAGGTGAGACGAATGACCGACGACGAGTTTATCATTGTGTACTTAAAGAGTGATGCCGGCGATTTTGAATTGGAACTTACCTGGCTGAGAGACCATCCTCAGGCCTACGATTTGGGAGAGTGTGAATTCCACCTGGCATTTCAGGCGGAAAATTTTGAGGAAGCGCACAAAAAGCATAAGGAGATGGAATGTATTTGCTTTTGAAAATGAAGCTATGGGCATCTATTTCATTCAAGATCCGGATGGCTACTGGCTTGAAATCTTACCGTAAATTTGCCGATTTGTAATGGATAGAAGCACTTTCATTAAGACTCTGAAAGAAGTAAAGAAGAAACCTTAGCTTACTGCACTTGATTATGAACTTGCCGCGAAGTTTGCTAAAGAGTTTATGGAATTATATAATGGGATTTATTTTTAGCAAAGAGAAATCAAAATTTATGGAGAAAAATTTCATTAGAAATTTAATGAAACTCTCGGTTTATTTGGAGAAAAGAGGTATTGAATTCAGATATGAAAAATATGCAGATATAAAAGACATAATTGAATACGGGTTAAATAATATTTCTGATAAGGAAAAATAACAATGAGCCTGAAAGACTTTCTATACATTAGACGAGTTTTAGAGGAATATATGCGTTATCTACATAATCCTGATCATTATCCTGATATAGAAGCAATTCAAAATTTTTAGGTGATATTTCTTCGGGAGGAGGATTTGAATGTTTAAGCACAGCTATTTATGAAAAAGTATATAAAGTTGATTTGCCATCGAAGATTGAGAAAATGATTGATGATGGTGTATTTGAACACCCTCTTTATCCCAGTTACTATAAGAAAAACGAATAAGTAATAATTGTATAATATTGAAATGGTACAAAATATAAATTTATGTGGATACGTAAATTTGAAGTTGTAGGGGTTGACTATGTTATTTGAAGAACTTATGAAGACAAATTGCGAAAAACGAATCATCAGGCTTTTGTAATTAAGAAAAAGCTGTTCGTTTACGAGAAATTCTGATGTTACATCTTTGTGTGAACTTGCATATTACCTATATATTTCAAACGATAAGGATGATGCATTAAAAAGTGTGCGAGCATGCCAATATCGATATTCTCCCAAAAATCAGCTACAACGCCTTGGATTTTATTCTTTTGATATGGGGATTGGAAGCGTATATCTATGGTGAATATGGGAGAATTGATGATAAAAATATCGAATATCACAAATGGAAAAGTTGTTTCTAAAGAAGCCTAAATATGCAGAACCCTAACAGTAGTGTTTTATTAGTTTTTAGAAAAATAATATTTTTAAATAGAAGTATCAGAACAGTAGATAGAATTAAAGGTAAAATTTCTGAGGAGGTGTTTGATAAATTAAGTCAAGATGAAAGAACTATTATACATTTTATGTATAATAGTAGGCAAAAATAACTACAAAAATGGCAACAGAACTTATTGAAAAAGGTTCAACATTTTTGTAGGAAGTTATTTAAAAAAATCTTGCTGATAAAGATTTATTAGAGTGGCATGGTACTTCACAAAACGATCGTACACAATACTATACTCTAAAAATTCTAATTTAAGAAGAACGCAGAAGAGTTGAGAATATAGGTTTTGGACAATGGTTTGCATGTCGAGACGGTAGCGTTATTGTCCAAACTCAATTAAGGGAAACATTAGATTAGTAAGTTCTACTTCTGTATCTGGAGAATAAGATGATTAGTTATTTGATGGATTTAAATAAGTCAATTGTTAAAAAATGTGAAAGAGGGATATTTATGCAAGAAATAAGAATTATCGAAACATTGACAGAGTATCAAACACTGAAAGAACAAGAAAAGTTTAGTTTGTTTTTGTTTGGTTCACAGGTTTGTGCTCCGTGCAAAGCACTTAAAGAGAAAATTATAGTTTGGAGTGGAACACATCCGCAAGTATTCACTGGCTATATATCAATAGATAATAATATCTCAATTGCAGCACAGGAAAACATTCTAGGAGCACCAGCAATACTTGTTTTCGTTGAGGGAAAAGAAGCAATACGAAAAATTGGATATTTCAGCCTTGAAGAAGTGTTTACTGCATTGGATAGATATATATCATACGGTGAATAAAGTAAGCCAAACTTATTTTGTTATCAAAAGAAATTAAAGGACTATTATGTTTATGTTGTTTTTGAGTAGGTGATTGCCTAGAATTATCCAGTTTACATTGGGGTAAAAAAATTATAATTCAGAAAAGTTGTACGCGAATGTTAATGCAAATATAAGTACTAATGAATGTGGAGACCGTAGCTTTACTTTCACGAACTATACGGTAGATTGTGAAAGCAGATTTATCACACAGGCAGATAAGCCCAAGAGAACAAGCATAAAGAAGTTTTATTGGTATCGGTCTGCAGCCAATATAGCCATGCTTTCAATAACAAGAGAAGGAAGGACTTTTGTACTTGCCTAGAAAGGAGTTTGTAAGGCTATGAGCCGCGCAATTGATGAAGCCTATTTTAAATACAGTTTATATAGTGTTATGGAATCAGGAATGCAAGTTAAATGTCCTAAATGCCAAGGAATAGGTATGATAGTTGCAGATGACAACAAGGTCTATTTTAAGTGTACAAGTTGTAGTCATCAAAAAAGCTATGATCGCGCAATTTATCGCTATGATGTTAACAACAAATGTATAAATTGTGGCAGATATTATAGAGTAGATATTGAAGATAAGACAAAGTGGCACTTCTCGGCGCTAAATGTAACATGTCCTTATTGCGGAACTCAAATGCAAGGAAGGTTCATAAAACTGCTGAGTCATTTTTCATATACTGCTGAAATTGAGGATGGAAGAGAACCTTATTTTGGACTAGAGCTGTGAGTTTTGACATTTTTCAGGGCAAGCCTGTTTGGGCACTGAACCGTGAACACCCTTGAGTATTTAATTCGATATCTCAGTGCTGACCTTAGGCTAAAGCCACATAACATCACAGGAATGTCCCAATCTGACCATCTCCCTACTTTCATGAAAACCGCCAAGAATAGGGAAAGAATAGTGAAACTACTGAAGAAAAATGCGGAAAAACAGAAATAGATTAAAAAGTTACGAGGAGGGCGAATATAAAACAATCGCCTCAAAAATATGCTAAAAATTAGGCGAAAAGGAATAGATTTTATTTATGTAGTTATCTATTTTTGAAATATGAATAAGGAAAGTTGCTCTTATTTCAAAAACTTAATTTTGAAATAAGAATGATATGATCTTTATAGTATTAAAAAGGAGAGTTGACAAGTGAAAAAGAAAAAGAGCAGGAATTTTAAAAAAACATTGTCAGGGATATGGCATATTTTTCTTTTTCATCCTTCAAAATTACCTCAAATCCACCAATAAAGTTGATAGTGATATTACAGAGAAGTTAATAAATGCTCATAAGGTGTTAGCAATACTTTGATGATAGGGCAAACAAATATTCCCAATATTGATTTATTTATTTTCTATGTATGTCCAGAAAGAGGCTCTTCTTTCATCACAAATTGAAGGTACGCAGGTAACATTAGAAGATATTTTTAATCCTAATATCGATGAAAATATAAATGCAGATGTGGATGATGTTGTTAACTATATCATAGCTACCAAATATGCAATAAAAAGATTGGAAACATTGCCTTTATGCAATAGGTTGCTTTTGGAAACTCATAAAGTATTACTATCTGGAGTAAGGGGAAAAGAAAAGAGTCCTGGAGAATTTAGACAAAGCCAAAACTGGATAGGTGGAGCAGGTTCTACGATAAAAACAGCAAGGTATATACCACCAGATGTTTTATCCATGAAAGAGTCTTTGTCTGATTTAGAAAAATATATGAATGCGGAGGATAAGTTAGATGATTTAATCAGAATCGCACTTATTCATTATCAGTTTGAATCTATACATCCATTTTTAGATGGAAATGGACGCACTGGAAGATTACTAATCATATTATACTTACTGAAGAAAAAGTCATAAAAACGCTATCTTTATATTTATCATTTTATTTAAAGGAGCACCGTATTGAATATTACGATAGAATGTCTGCAAATCTGAGAAACAGGTGATTATGAACAATGGATAAAAATTTTTTTCTAGAAGGAATCTACGCTAGTGGAGAATCAGCTATAGAAACTGCAGATGAGTTAATTTTATTAAGGGATAAAAATATGAAAAATAGAGGGCAGAAGTATACCAAAAGAACATTGGAGACAATGATGAAGGTATTTCATTACTTGAAGCACATCCTATTATAGAAATCGGAAAAAAACTGCAGAAGATTTATCTATAGCATACAATACCGTTTCTCAGCTGTAGATAGATTTGGGAAACTTGGAATCCTTTTATTTAGTAAAGGAACAGGGAAGGAACAAAGTATACAGTTACAAGGAATATATTGATATATTAAGAAATGGAACAGAAGTTTTAGTATAATCAATACTTTAAAGAAAGTGAAAGCATCTACTAATTACAGTAGGTGCTTTTTGATACAGAAAATTAGCTAAAAATTTCATTTGTAATATAAGAAAAATTATTATGCATTTGATAAGTGTTTGTATATAATTATAAGTGAGAAATTTACTTATGTAAATCCATACCTTGAAATAAATGTATAATGAAGGAATGATGAGAACATGTATATATTGGAATTATATCAAAATAGTTATTCAAAAGATTTAGTAGTATTCGATTCTTTGGAAGAAGGAAAAGAATTTGTATCTAAAATACCCGTTATATTTTAGAAAAAGAAGATGATTTTGAATATGAATATTTTAATCCGAAAAACATACCGGATTATATGGAAATTATCTATAATCAAAAATATTTACCATTATCCAGATTTATGTTTGAACCCGAAGAAAAATGTTGAAATTGTTTGGAAAAGAAATTTCCAATCTGTCAATCACAAAGGATAAAATTATCGAAGGATATTCAAAAATAGATGCTTACATAATTGATAATGAAGAAGTCAAATCTTATATTGAAGAAAGAGAAAATAAATATAATATGATAAAGAATTTTCTAGAAAAGTAACGGATATGAGGTAGATAGAAGTTTTTCTGGAAGCGAAGACGGCGAAGCAAATTATATACAGAAAAAGGAAGCGAAAGAGTGGCACTTTTTCCAGCACTTAGATCCCTGCATTTTTAGATATAGACATAACGGATTTAAGAGAACTTGTTGAAATAAGAATGATATGAATTTAATAATATTTAAAACCTGGAAAGCGTATCCTATTATAGAAATCGGAAAAACTGCAGAAGATTTAGCTATGAATGAACAAATTATTCATGTATTGCCCAAAAATCAGCTTCTTGGTTCACAGAGAGACGGCAGGCGTTTTCCGATTAGAGGTTTAGATGATGGAAACTTATAAGTGGAAGCGGTATGTAGCGCCAACGATTATAAATACTTTTTCTGAAATTAGGGGAGTATAATTTTGGTAGTAGTTTAAGAAGAGTAACAGCAGATTGAGTTAAATTTAGGAGGTCAATTATTTGAAATATATACTTTGCTACTGCGGTATAAACGTTGGAGGCAAGAATAAGGTGTCTATGCATGATTTAAAAAGTTCTGCTGGTAGCTAGTGGTTTTGAAGATGTTGATTCATATATTAACAGTGGAAATTTATTTTTAGCAGTATTTTTGAGTACCAAAGCTGCATTTCCAAAATAGAACATTTGCTGAAAGTAACTATGACTTTTCTATTCCTTTTACTTTAATTACAAAGGAAGAGTATTTAAAAGAAAGAGCAGCATTGCCTGATTGGTGGACTGGAGGAATTAGCGAGAAAAGATGTATTGTTCTTTTCTTGTAATTTGGATAAATCAAATATTATTGAATTTATAGAGAAATCCACTTTTTTATAATGAAATAGTACATGTCGGTAAATATGGGTATTTTTGGGGCAACATACGATGAGATTTTTAAAAACTACATATCATAAAAATTGATGAAACAGAATTTTTATAAGCAGATTACAATTAGAAATTCAAATACATTTGAAAAGATAGTAGAAATTCTTGAAAAAGATATAGTTATGGGTGATTACTACTATGACTGTTAGGGTAAAGGTCGACGATATCCGTTAAAAAGTAAAAATCTAAAATGAATTTGCTGATGACATTTCGGACAGTAGTCTTGCTAGGTAGTGATCGCGATACCATACTTATATAGCAGGAGTTATTGTAGAAGGGTTTTACGGACTTATGATAAATATGAAGTCGAAAAGTAGAAAGCGTCTGCCGGAAGATATGCTTAAGGTGTTAGAGCGTTCTAAAAAAACTGATTTCTTGAAAGTGGGGGGAGTATAATTTTGGTAGTAGTTAAAGAAGAGTAAATATAAATGAAGGTAAAAACAATATTAGGAAGGACAAAAATATGTTAAGTAAACCGGATGCAGGCTGGAGTGATTTTCAACTAGAAGGAACGTCAGTATATACATTAAGCTATTTGGATGACATAGCATTTGATTGGATAGAGCAAGCGATTCATGGACTTAAAACATTATTACCGTTTTGTGTGAAAGGATTTTTAGAACCGAATAGATTCTTGTGCATTGTAAGTTATTGGAACTGTCATATAGTGTGTGAATATGATGAAAGAGAACCTTTCGATGAGAAATATGTGATAAATGAAATGTCTCATACAAGTATGATTCAATTTGCTAATATCTTTATGATGATGTTAAAAAGTATATAGATGAGTGGAGCGAGTTTGTTAGTTATGGAGATTTTGATATTAAAAAAAAGAAACAAAAATTAGAACAGCTGCTCGATGAATTAAAAATGACTAATCGCTGGAAAACAAGTATTTCGATGAAGATAGGGGATTTTTGTAATATTACAAAGTCGAAATAGTAGTCATTTTTCATTGCGTCATTATAATCTGTATGAAAGGAGAACGTATAATGGAGTTTTGGATATTTTTGTTGATTATGGTTTTGCTGATACCTACTACCATGATTGGATTTGGCTGGATATTTTTTAAAAATCCGCCCAAAGAAATAAATTCCACATTTGGATATCGCACGAGAAGATCGATGATGAATAAGGAAACATGGGAATTCGCTCATAGATATGCCGGCAAAATGTGGTGTATTTGTGGGGGAATCTTACTACCTGTTTCTATCGTTGTAATGCTTTTTGTACTTAAAAAGGACAGCGATACGGTAGGTGCTGCCTGCGGAATTATTACGCTCGTACAGATGCTGCCTTTAATCGGGACAATCATTCTAACTGAAAGAGCTCTAAAACGGAGGTTCAAATAGGAAGATGGTATGATAATTACTATTCAATACCTTAACTAAGGAGAATGCATATGTGGGTTAGAAGCAAGAAAAATATCACAATTATTATACTTTGTGTAATAGCATTTTTGTTTTGTATTGGGATTTGTCGGTAGTGCTTTTACATAATAGTATGAAAAACCGAAATCATGTAGAAGCTGAAAATTTGAATTTAAATAACAGCGATGAAGACAGCTCATTTGAGAATGAATACGAAACAGCTACAAGAAGATGTATAGTTCTGGGGTGTAATAACCCTGTAGCGCAAGGGCGGAGAGTCAGATTATTGCCCCGCACATTCAAATAAATGTTTAAGATGTGGCAAATACACATTAGTAGACCTCTGGGATGTTGCAGACAGCAGAGGATATTTTTAGATGAAATGTCGGATGATGATAATGGCTACTACAATTATAATTATGATAAATCATAAAAATTACAACTATAATTATGATAAAAATGACTATGATAGTCCTAGCTACTACGATTATAACTATGACGATAATGACTATTACAACTACGACTATGATGATTATGATGATTACGACTATGAGTATGACGAATACGACTATGATGACTACTACGACTTTTAGGTGAAAGTGGACACATAGAAATAAAATTTACTTAAATTTTATACTTGTTTTAATGCCTGCTCTACGGCAAGTGCAAGCTGATCGGAGCAGGAAGTTCTCTGCCGCCGCAATCGTTTCTTGAGAATAGAAACCGCTTCGTATGCTTCTCTTCCTTCCAGCAGTTTACTGATAGCGGAAGTGTTGCCGGGACATCCGCCATAGAATTTAACATTGTGTAGCTTGTTATCTTCAATGCCAAATGTGATTTGCTTCGCGCAGACGCCTTTCGGTTGATATGAATAGTTTTGCATAGATTTATACCTCGATTATATATAATATGTTTATTATACACGATAGCAAAAATATATCAAGTGCACAGCATGGATAAGTTGCAATATTAGTTGCAAATCAGTAGAGAAAAATAAGGAGAACGTATGATGGAGTTTTGGATATTTTTGTTGATTATGGTTTTGCTGATACCTACTACCATGATTGGATTTGGCTGGATATTTTTTAAAAATCCGCCCAAAGAAATAAATTCCACATTTGATATCGTCACGAGAAGATCGATGATGAATAAGGAAACATGGGAATTCGCTCATAGATATGCCGGCAAAATGTGGTGTATTTGTGGGGGAATCTTACTACCTGTTTTCTATCGTTGTAATGTTTTTGTACTTAAAAAGGACAGCGATACGGTAGGTGCTGCCTGCGGAATTATTACGCTCTGTACAGATGTTGCCTTTTAATTGGGACAATTATTCTAACTGAAAGAGAGTTAAAACGCAATTTCTCACATGAGAAATAGTATATATTAAAGGAGGTTTTCGATAAATTGCCGATAAAGGCAGTCTGTCGGGCCCTTGGTAAAAATTCAACAAAATAGAATAAAAATGTAAAAATGGGGGTTTACAAACTAGGAAATTAGAATATTATATATGTTAGCCAAAGCTAACTAGTTGATTGTAGAACAGATATAATTATGCACGCATGTTATATATCGCGCATAAAGCCGGCTGTAGGAGCAAAGGAGAGGAAAATGGATAAAAAAGGAATCACAAATTATATCATTCAGTTTGCCGGAGAATATAAGGCAATGTATATTAAAAGCATAATATTGGCATTGATAGGAGTGTTTTTTTCGCTCGCGCCATATGTTTTGATGGGAGATATGGTGAAGAAACTTTTTTCGGGGGAGAAGAATTTTTACATCTATTTAGTTGAAGGAGCGATAATGGCTGCATTTTGGATACTTAGAGTTGTATTTCACACTTTATCGACAAATATATCTCATGTGGCAACTTTTAGGTTAATTAGCAATGTGCGCATCAGTCTTGTAGACAAATTATCACGTCTTCCTCTAGCTTCTGTACAGGAAGTGCCAAGCGGATGGCTAAAAAATATAATCTGCGAGAGAACAGATTCTATGGAGCCGATTTTAGCGCATATAGTACCTGAATTTACGGCGAATATTTGCGCACCTGTAATATTGTTTATATATATTTTGTCGATTGATTGGCGTATGGCGCTTATATCACTGGCTACGCTTCCGGTAGCTGCCATAGCCATGATGTGGATGATGAAAGATAGTGATGTGCAATTTCAAAAAACACAAACTACTACAAAAGAGTTAAACGATATCGCGGTAGAGTATATTGGTGGAATCGAGGTTATCAAGGCATTTGGAAAAGCAGAAAAGTCGTATAGGCGTTTTGTGGATGCGGCAAAGGAAAATGCGAACAGCTTCATTGAATGGATGAACAGATGCATTATTCCGTTTTCACTTGGTATGGCAGTTACGCCTGCTACATTACTGTCTGTTTTGCCTGTCGGCGCAATATTTACGATGAACGGCTCGCTTTCTATTACAAATTACATTATGATTGTAATATTGTTCTTGCGGACTTATTTTCACCGCTAATTACTGTAATGAGTTATTCTGATGATATTATGAAAGCAACGGCAATTTTCAAGGAAATTGATGATATGCTTATGCTGTCGGAAATGGAACGCCCTGAAGTTAGCAAAAAATTACCGGTAGATCATACGATAACGCTTAGTAATGTATATTTTGCTTACAATGAAAAAGAGGTTATTAGTGATTTCAACCTAAATATTCCGGACGGAAGCGTTACCGCACTGGTGGGGCCTTCGGGGAGCGGAAAGTCAACTGTAGCAAAACTTATAGCATCATTGCAAGATGTGAAAGCGGGAAACATTACAATTGGAGGGGTTGATATTCGTGATATGTCGCTACAAGATTATAATTCGCAGATTGCATACGTTTCGCAGGACAGCTTCCTATTTAATACTTCAATAAGAGAGAATATTAGAATGGGGAGGCCTTCGGCATCAGATGAAGATGTAGAAAAAATTGCGCAAAAAAGTGGCTGCTATGACTTCATTATGGAACTTGAAAGCGGGTTTGACACGATTGTCGGCGGTAGCGGTTCTCACCTTAGCGGAGGTGAAAGACAGCGTATTTCTATAGCAAGAGCAATGCTGAAGAACGCCCGATTTTTGATTTTGGATGAAGCGACATCTTATACCGATCCTGAAAATGAAGCTGTTATGCAACGCTCTATTTCCGAGCTTTCGAAAGGAAAGACGCTGATTGTAATAGCACATAGACTTTCTACGATAATTGATGCCGACTGTATTGTGGTGATAAAGGACGGAAAAATTGAAGCTAAAGGCACACATACCGAGCTTCTCAAGTCAAGTGCCCTTTATAAAAATATGTGGGAAGCCCATATTTATGCGAAAGATGTAACTGAGATTGAAGGAGGTGTATCGGCATGATTTTAATACTCAAAAAGTTCTTTGGATTTTGCGCACAAGAAAACAGGCGCTTATTTTACAACACTCTTGTTATAGGAGTTTTGATTGCCATTTGCGAAGCGAGCAAATTTCCGGCAATTTACATTATTTTAGACGGATTTATTTCAAATAGCATATCAGTCGGCAGAATACTAACCGGATTTATGATACTTGTAGTTTCTGTAATTATTGAATCGTTCTTACGAGGCATATCTACGATGATGCAGTGCAAGGCAGGCTATAGAGAGTGTGCAGGTAAGCGAATTGAAATTGCGGAGCATTTAAGATATTTACCAATGGGATATTTTAATAAAAACAGTCTTGGTGAAATAACTACTATTACAACGAATGTTATGGAACAACTTGAGATGTGCTACGCGTGTAGTAATGCTCACAACGCAGGGAATTATTAACACGGCGATTATTGTTTTAATGATTCTTGCATTCGACTGGCGTATAGGAATTATCTGCATTGTTGGAATTATACTATTTGCCTTGATAAATCATACAATGCGAAACGCAAATGCAAAATTAGCTGAAACAAAATTGGAGGTTGATACAAAAGTAATATCCGTGTACTTGAATATATTCAAGGTATATCCGAAGTAAAAGCCTACAATATGCTTTTTGATTCAAGAAGCAAGCTGGAAGATACTATTCGTAGAGCAGGTGATACGAATATGCTGTTTGAGAAAATATGTAACCGTTATATTCCGTTTCAAAATATAGTAATGAAACTTACAGGCGTAGCTATTTTGGTATCCTCGATTGGATTTTATCTTAACGGTTCTATGGAGCTGCTTACAGCCATCGTTATGATGATAATGTCGTTCATGGTATTTTCAGGACTTGAAGCAATGGGATCGTATTCTGCTATTTTGCGAGTGGTAGATTTGTGTGTGGAGCGAGGACGGGAAGTATTGAGCCTTGATACAATGGATATATCAGGAGAAGAATGCGTTGCAAAGACAAACAATATTGAAGTGTCCGGTATTGATTTTGCGTATGGCAAGAAAAAAATTATAGATGATATATCGTTGCGCATAAAGGAAAAAACAACTGTAGCTTTCGTTGGACCTTCGGGTGGCGGAAAGACCACGCTTTGCCATTTGATCGCTCTGTTTTTGGGATGTGGATAAAGGGACAATATCTCTTTGGGGAGAAGAATGTAAAAGAATATTCTATGGATTGCCTTATGCAAAAATTTTAGTTTTGTTTTTCAAAAATGTGTATCTGTTCCATGATACGATAGCCAATAACATAAGATTCGGAAATCCTGACGCATCGATTGAAGATGTGATTGCCGCTGCAAAGAAAGCATGCTGCCATGATTTTATTACGGCATTGCCTGACGGATATAATACGATTATTGGAGAAAAAGGTGCATCGTTATCCGGCGGTGAAAAACAGCGTATTTCTATAGCAAGAGCGATTATGAAAGATGCGCCTGTTATTATACTCGACGAAGCAACTGCTAATGTCGATCCGAGAATGAAAAAGAGTTGATGCAGGCAATTTACGCACTTACAGAGGAAAAACGATTTTAATGATTGCGCATCGCCTTAAGACAATTAGGAATGCAGATCAAATATTTGTCATAGATAAGGGACAAATTGTGCAGAACGGAACGCATGACACACTTATGAAACAGGACGGAATTTATAAGCAATTTGTTGAATCCAGAGTAAAAGCTATAGGTTGGAAAATAGGATAGAAAATGGTTGCTTTGAACTTGAAATGTGATATACTTAAAGATGGATTTGAACACGGAGGATATGTATGGTGATATGGAAATCGGAAAATAGTGAAGATTTTTGCGCATATTGAAAAATTGACAGATGAAGATAAGTTTACTGAATGTATAGATCTGTTGACAAGCATACCGCAGGAAGAAAGAGATTATAATGCATGGTATCAACTTGCTCGCGCATATCAAAATTTTGCGATTGTAGGTGATGACGATAAAGGTACGTCTAGCTTCATAGGGGATAAGGCACTGTTAAAATCTATAGAAATCCTAAATTTTGTCAAGGAAGAGGGGGAAAATAAAGCTGAATGGAATATGCGCATGGCGTATGCCTATCAGTATTTGACCTGCGAGGAAGAAAGAGCATTGCCGTATGCAATTCGCTGGGGAGAGCTTGCGCCTGATGATGCTAATGCGTTTGAAGTAATCAAGGAATGTAATGAAGAAATTGAAAAGCGAAAACAAATGACAGGGGCGCAAAATAATGCTGATGCATCTTGCGAAGCTCCGCAGATAGAAGAAGAGTGGGGTATCTATTTATGCAATCAATTTTGGTGTGATTTTCCGCAGTGATCCGACTCAATTTAGCACTTTCAAAAATTTGATTTAATTGGTAAAATATCCTAAGAGATTAACATTGCAAATTTTATATAAGAACCCAGATGAATATGGATTTCCTACGAGGGAAGAGGGAGAATTCTTATATCAAATTGAAGACGATATTTTTAGATATTATTGAAAAACATGGCGATATCTTGGCAGGTGTTGTTAAATGCGATGACCGAGTTCATATTATTGCTTATGTAAAAGATGAAGCGGGCTATGCAGCTGAAATTTCCGAGCTTATGGAGAAAAAATTCAGCGATTATGTATATACGGTTGCAATACTTTTAGATGAGAATTGGGAAATGTATTTTGACGCACTTTATCCCGACAAATATGAATATCAAAGTATCATGAATAACGCTCTAATCGAAAAATATAAGAAATAATGGCGACATTATGGCTCCGCGAGTTCTTGAGCATTTTCTATTGTTTAAAACAGAAGAAAATAGGAACGGATTCTTAGCCAAAGTCATGGAAGACGGATTTGAAGAAATCAATTTAGAAGCTGATGACGGTGAGTGCGAAGATGAAGATACGGAATATCCATATGAGCTTCTTATTGGAAGGGAAGATTCGTTTGAAGATATAGATGAAATTGTTTGGAATCTAATGGATTTGGCGGAAGAATTTGACGGAGCTTATGACGGTTGGGGCTGCAATGTGGTAAGAGAGTAAGAGAATTTTGAAAAAGACTAAATTACCGGGAAAGGTAGATAAAAGAATATGGCGGATGACAGCTTTATCGTGGGGCGTTTATATGCACCGTTAGCTATGATTGCTTTGCTTGGGATAATGATATATTTTCACAGGCACAAATCATTTAAATATTTGTATATGTTCAATATATTTTGCTATATGGTAGCTATATTTTTCGTATTTTATTTTAATAAATCACCCTGTCGGTGAAAAGTTTCCAAACCTTTGATGGCAGCGATTCCATTTGTGTGGGTAATAGCAATTCTTGAGGCATGTCTTCTTTCTATCCCATCGGTCAGCTTCTTTGTTTTTCGAGGAGGCACAGCGCCATTTATGGGCAAAAGATAGTAATTGGAATTGCCGCAGTTTCACTTGTTCTATGTGGGATAGGAATTGCCGCTTGGGTGGTACTTGGGATTTTATCACTTAATTCAGGTTAAATTTGAAGGAATCTGTTGTTGATACAAAGCAGATTCTTTTTTATTAAAAAAAATGTTGACTTATTATCAAAATGATGCCAAGATACAATCACAAAGATAGTATCAACTTGATATTAAGTAGTGAAGAGGTGGGAGTTATGAGAAAAACACTAATTGTTGTGGATATGCAAAACGATTTTGTGGACGGAGCATTAGGAACCAAAGAGGCGGTTAATATTTTATCGAATGTAAAGAAAAAAATTGCCAAATACAAGGAGAGCGGAGATGAAATTATTTTTACACGAGATACTCATCAGAAAAAAACTACCTTGAAACAAATGAAGGGCGAAATTTGCCTGTTGAACATTGCATAGAAAATACTAAAGGCTGGGAAATTTATTCGGGGCTTGAGGTTGATAGCGCTATGTATATTAACAAACCGTGCTTCGGTTATACAGATTGGGGCAAATTTGATTTTGAAGAAGTTGAACTTGTCGGTCTTTGTACAGATATATGCGTTGTATCCAATGCGCTAATCATTAAAGCGGCGTTTCCGGAAATAGATGTAATAGTGGATGCAAGTTGCTGTGCAGGAGTAACACCGAAGACTCACGAAGCGGCATTGACGACTATGAAGTCATGTCAAATTAAAGTGATAGGTGAGTAATAAATAATGAGGCGAAAATTCCGTTTTCGAAGGAGAAATGCTTAGAAGATTACTTACCGAGATTTATCCAAATACCGGTTTCAGTATTTAAATTGTGGGAGGAATTTGTGGAAACGACAAACAGTAAGGGGTATAAAGTTCTTGATACTCATGTAAAAGCAATTTATGGTGATTCCATTACCGTTCAAAAAGATGAATACACTTGGGATGAGGCGTGCGCAAATACGAACAAAGAATAGGAGTTTTAAGGGGATGAGATTATGAAAGAATATAAATTTGACGCAGTTAAGACAAAAGATGAAGTTGTTTTGTGGATTCGCAAATTTTTTGAAGAAAATGGGCGCGATTGTAATGCTGTAATAGGAATTTCGGGTGGAAAAGACAGTTCAATTGCGGCAGCATTATGCGTAGAAGCACTCGGGAAAGACCGTGTCATCGGAGTGATGATGCCAAACGGGGAACAGACGGATATTGAAATGGGAAGATTGCTTGTAAACCATTTGGGCATTCGCAATATAGAAGTCAATATCAAAGAAGCCATAGATGGTGTATTAAACGGAATTGAAAATAGCTTACAAAAACGGTATTTCCGTAGATATTTCACAGCAGACAAGAGAAAATCTTCCTCCAAGAATAAGAATGTCAACGCTATATGCTATTAGCCAAAGTATGAACGGCAGGGTTGTCAATACATGCAACTTGTCGGAAGATTGGGTTGGATATTCAACAAGATACGGGGATTCTGTCGGCGATTTCAGCCCAATGTCCAATTTGACCGTAACAGAAGTAAAGCAAATCGGGCGATTATTGAATTTTGCCTGATGTTTTAGTCGATAAAGTGCCTGTTGACGGATTATGCGGAAAATCAGATGAAGAAAATCTCGGATTTACATATGAGATGCTCGACATTTATATTAGGACGGGCAAAATTAGCGATTTGGAAAAGAAAGCAATAATAGATAAAAAACATGCTCAAAACTTATTCAAATTGAAGTTGATGCCAATGTTTGATTCTAAAATCGAAACGATTTAACTTGTATGAGAACGCTTCAAAAGAGCGAAATTCCCTACACAAAGGAGTGTGGGCGCTACCGGAGGATTTGTAAAAAGGGGAGAAACTATTGAGGAAGCGGCTGAAAGAGAATTGTTTGAGGAAACAGGAGAAATAATTGAAGGGCAGTGGCATAGGCCCGCTATGCTTTTCAGGGTAAGGAAAAGCATAGCATAAGTAAATCTATATCACCTTATTCATTTGCAGTCATCTACAACTATTACAAGTAAATTTTTGTCTATTAACTTAGTTGTTAATTGAATGAGTTTTTTTCATTCGGCTCATACGCAGGTATTACTACTATTGTTTTCATTGTTTTTTTACTTCCCACCTGTCAGGTGAGCTTTTTCTCCTTTACTTAGTGTTATTTATTATTATATGCACAAACCTTAAAATGTACTTTAAAAAGAATCCCAAAAGTTTAAAAAAATGATTTTTACGAATCTTGCTATTGTAAAGTGCAAAACAATATGCAATAATAGCATTATCAAAAACGGGTGATTATAAGTTGACTATCAAGCGAATACAAATATTCAAAAAAAGTGAAATCCTAAGTAGGTAGAAGGAAGAGGTAAAAAAGTATGAATCCATTTTTATTAGTGGCTATAAAATTGTTAATAGGTTTTCTTGTAATGGTTGTAATAATAAATATAACAGGAAAAGGTAATTTGGCACCGTCGTCAGCAAGCGATCAAATTGTAAACTGGCGGTATTATAGGCGGCGTTATTTATAACGAAAATGTCAAGATACTGGATTTTATCGCAATTTTATGCATTTGGTGTATGCTTGTACTCGCTTTAAAGTGGATAAAGAAGCACAATGTAAAAGCAAAACAGATAATCGACGGCAAGGCTTTAATAATAATAGATGACGGTAAAATAGATATTGAGAATTGTAAGAAAGCTGGACTGTCTGCACACGATGTAGCTTTTAAATTGCGCACAAACGGAATTTATTCATCAAAGACTGTAAAACGAGCAGTTGTTGAGCAAAACGGCCAACTAATCATAATACAGGCAGGCGAAGAAAATCCTAAATTCCCTGTTATTACCGACGGTCAAGTACAAAATGATATTCTTAAAGTGATAGGAAAAGATGAAGAGTGGCTTCTTGACGAATTACAAAAGCATGGAATTACTAAACCTAGTGAAGTGTTTTTGGGAGAGTATGTTGACAATTCCTTTATACTAACGACATATGAATAATGTAGTAAATATGGACTATATGAAACTAAAACCAATATAAGGATAGGCGTATTTAAGTAGAAGTTTTTTTAATATTGTAAATACGATAAAACTCGAAATAAAAAAAGGTGGAAATCCGCCTTAATTTTTTTATAGTTTATTGATTAGCTAACTAATTTGTGATAAAATACACTCGAAATAAAAAGGTGGAAATCCGCCTTAATTTTTTTCTTGCGAGGTGGCTATATGATAATTAAACGAGATTATTATCTAAAAGAAAATTATAGATAAAAAGAGAAAATGGTAGAATTAAGATCATTACAGGGATAAGAAGATGTGGGAAATCATATTTGTTATTTAATTTATACAAAGAGTACTTAATATCTAAGGGCGTCAAAGAAAAACAAATAATATCTATTGCACTTGATGAAATAGATAATCTTAAATATAGAAATCCATTAAAAACGCACCTTCGGGTGCGTTTTTTGTTATAATCGGATTTAATGAATAAAATTACATGCCGTAAATATGGCTCAATATAGTTGCTGCAACAGGTAATGTTATTAACGAAAATGTAGTTGTGAGTGCAACGCCCTCTGCGACAAGGTCTGCATTGTGTCCTTCTTTTGCTGCAACGCCTACCGATGCGACAGCACAAGGGAAACACGATGAAAATACAAGTGTCAGTTTTGCGCCGGACGAAATAGGAAGCCAGTGTACAGCAAGGAATGTCAGCATAGGGACAACGATTAGGTTTATCAGCGAAGCCTTGATAAGGTCTTTGTTTTTGAGTATCGACATTACATTGCTTCCTGCAAGCTGCACACCTACGATAATCATGGAAAGAGGAATGGTTGCATCACCTATCAAACCGAGGAAATCAATCACAGGAAGCGGTAAGTGTATCCCTGCGAATAGAATAACAGCGCCCAAAAGAGCGGCGATTATACATGGATTTAGGGCAGATTTGATAGTTTGCCTAAGGTCATATGTATTATTGCGACCGATGTTCATCTGCAAGATTGCAATTAGATATAGGTATATATTAAGAGGAATGTTGGCAATTACTATAAGGAAGAATATGTAATCTCCAAATATCGCTTTTGTAATCGGAAAACCCATAAAACCTGTATTTACAGCTATCATTACTACCATGAGAACACCGACATCTGCGGAAGGGGTACTCCTAAGAAGTTTGCTTAGAAAGTATGCGATTACAGGCATTATCGTAAAGAACAGCAAGGCTCCGAGCAGAACGGTAATAGTATCCTTGAATAAATCGTGATTCAGTGTTCCTGTTGCCATTGCGTGAAGAATCATAGCAGGAGATGTAATTAAAATCAATAAATCTACCAGATATTTATTGGATTCGGCAGGTAAAATTCCGCGTTTATTTGCAAATAAACCTACGAAAATCATGGCGAAGATAACCAGAATTTTAATCAGTATCGTTAACATTGGCGCTCCTTAAATTTTTATTGTAATTTTATGCATTATAGCATAAAAATACTTATGTGAACAAGTTTTGTAAATACATTTGAATATGGAAAAGTTCACTGACAGGATTGCTTTTAATTTAAAAAGCAGGCGAATTTATTTAGATTATATACTATGAAAAGAGAGAAGCGGTATGGTATTATTGGATTATTTAAAAATGGCGAAATGATGTTGATTTTTATACGGCGGAATTTAACGATATAGACAATGTAGTGCTTTCGTATTTGGCATATATAGATTTTGGAGAGTTGTTCGGCGACGCCGATTTGCCATGCAATATGGATAAAGCGCTAAAGCAGTTTTGTAAAAAATATTCTTTAAATGAAATTCGGGAAAATGCTGAATTTACCAAAAGAGCACCGCTGCTCTTGGAAGAAATGGCAGGTGGTGAACGCTTTAGAGAAACAATAATTGAACACTATATGGATGATTTTGATAAAAGAAAAAAATCAAGCAATTTGCAGCGGTTACATTTAAAATTACCGAACGGCGTAAATTATATTTCGTTTAGGGGACTGACAGTACGATAACGGGCTGGAAAGAATCGCTTCTTATGAGCTGCACATCAGATATAGAAGGGGCAAAAGAAGCTGTTGATTATTTAAATAATGTGGCAAAATTGCTAAAAGGGGATTTGATAATAGGCGGGCATTCCAAAGGTGGAAACTTTGCAATGTATGCGTCGGCGTTTTGCGATGAAACGGTGAAGCGTCGAATTATAAAAATATACAATAATGACGGTCCGGGCTTTAGGGATGAAATCGTAAATTCACAGCAGTACAAGAGTATTTTGCCTAAAATATGCAGCATAGTTCCGCAAACATCGATAATAGGACAGCTACTTTATAGTAGCGGCGGTGATGAGAAAGTTATCAAAAGTAATGCAGTCGGAATATTACAGCATGACGCTATGACATGGGAAGTAACAAAAAATAAGTTTGTAGCTGATGAACTGGATAACTTTAGTAAGTTTGTTAAAGTCGCATTGGGTTCATGGCTGGAAAAAATTGATGACGAAACAAGAGAATCGGTTGTATCGACAGTGTTTTCTATGATTGAAGAAACAAAGGCGGAGACATTTGTGGAATTTGGAGGCAGCGCATTCAAAAACACGGGAATTTTGATAAAGGAGCTCGCTAAATTGCCAAAAGAGAAAAGAAATGAGCTTATGACGGCATTCGGAAGTTTGATACAGGAGAGCGGAAAAGCGGCGTTTGATCAGATTCAAAATAAATCGTAGAAATAATTTGTATTTTGGACTAAAAAGGAACATAATCAACTTAGATGTCAAGAAAAAACGAATGGAGGAAAAATATTATGGAAAAAAAGATGATTGGACATTACCGATTGATGGATTGTTTGATTTTGACGGCGACGGAGATTTAGATGCTTTTGAACGCAGTATAGAAACAGGCGTCATAATGGACGAATTTGATGATAAAAGAATTCGACGATGAATTTGAAGATGACGAATTCGATGATGAATTTGATGATGATGAATTTGATGATGACGAATTCGATGATTTTTAAACCGGTGTAAGCATATATCTTGACATCTTTGCATAATTATGCTATTGTACAAGTAGCACTTTAATACGATAATGTTATAATGAAAAACAGTGGTAAGTAGTGCTGAAAAAAATTTTTCTTAGTAAAGATAGGAGGGGAAGTTGTTATGAGTGAAGGGCCAAAAATTGAAAACAAAAAGAAGTTTACATTACCGCACATTTATGTTTTGCTTTTTGGAATTATTGTATTATGCACAATTCTGACATACATTGTGCCTGCCGGCGAATTTGATCGCGTTACAAACGAAAATGGAACGCAAATGGTTGTAGCAGGTTCATGGCATACCGTTAAGCAGACTCGGTAAATGCTTTTCATATGTTTCAATCACTATTCAGTGGAATGAACGCAGCCGCAGGGGTTATATTCTTTATTTTTATTGCGTTTGCATCCGTAGGTTTTATAACTAGGAGCGGAGCATTTGACGGACTTGTAGTGTGGCTTATGAAGGTATTAAAAGGCAATGCCACTTTGATAGTAATTCCTATCTTTATGGCACTGTTCGGGATAGGTTCTTCGACAGTAGGTATGTTTGAAGAATGGTTACCTTTCATTCCGATTTTTGCGGCAATTTTTATAAGATTGGGTTTTGATGCTGTAACGGGACTAGCGACGGTTGCACTTGGAGCAGGCCTCGGTTTTTCTGGAGCTGCAATGAATCCGTTTACAGTCGGAGTATCGCAGGGAATAGCTCAGGTACCGTATATGTCGGGTGCGGGATATCGCGTAATTTGTCATATAGTTATGTTGATAGTGGCATCGGCTTTGTTATGAAAATACGCAAAATCCGTTAGAGAAAATCCGCAAAAATCACTTGTCTACGGAGATGATTTCAGTGAACTTTTGACAAACGACGACGGGATTGATTCCAAAGTATTCGGTATTCGCCAAAAACTGGTGCTGCTGGATCTTATTGTGGGCATAGTAGTAATAGTCTATGGAACCAAAAAAATTTCGGTTGGTATTTTTATGGAATTATCTGCGGTATTCATCATAATGGGACTGGTTGCAGCGATAATAATGGGTATAAAGCCGAATCGTATAGGCGAAGAAATTGCTATGGGATTCAAGGATGCGGCAATGGCTGCAATGATGGTCGGTATAGCGCGTGCGATACTTATGGTTTTGAATGAGGGTAAAAATAACCGACACTATAGTGTATGAAATGTCTACACCTCTGTCGCATTTACCTGCAGAACTTTCGGCGGTTGCAATGCTTATAGTGCAGACTATACTGAATTTCTTCATACCTTCAGGCTCTGGACAGGCAGCGGTATCAATGCCTATAATGACACCACTTGCCGATATGCTTGGCATTACAAGAAATACTGCTTGTCTTGCATTTCAGTTTGGAGACGGACTTTCGAATATCGTTTGGCCTACAGCGTTTGCGCCTATAATGGCAGGGCTTGCTGGTGTTAAAGTTACTAAATGGTGGAAATTTGTATTCCCGCTTTTCTTCATAATAATAGCTGTACAGTCCGTTCTCATGGTAGTTGCGGTTATGATTGGATTCGGTCAATAATTTAACATATGAGTATATAATTCCCGCAGTAGGTATCGGACCGCCTGCGGGAATTCATTTAATAGCCGCAAAATGCGTGGATAATTGATGAAAAAGGAGGCGATATAAGTAGTGAAATACGATGAATTGCAAAGAGTAATAGAGTCGGGGATTGAGAAAAAAATTGGGATGAATTCTTTCACCTTAATTGCGATATAGCAAAGGAACCCGAGCTTTCCGGCAAGGAGTTTAAAACTTCAAGAAAAATTGTTGAAACATTACAAGCTAAAGGGTATGAAGTGGAGTATCCTTTTGACGGTTTGGAAACGGCATTTAGGGCGACATATGGTAAGGGGAATCATAAGTATAAGGTTGCAATACTTGCAGAATATGATGCCTTGCCGAATATAGGTCATGCGTGCGGTCATTCTTTGTCAGGGGCTATAAGTTGCCTTGCAGGTGTCGCGCTGAGCAATTTGCAAGATGAACTTGATACGGATATTCATATAATAGGAACTCCAAACGAAGAAGAAGACGGAGCGAAGTGCAAGATGGCGGACGATGGGGTGTTTGATATTTACGATGAGGCTATAATGGTGCATCTGTACAACAACAATGTACCCGTACCGAAACTTTATGCACTTGACAGCATAATGTACGAGTTTCACGGAAAACCGGCTCATTCTGCAGGTAATCCTTGGGACGGCGTCAATGCACTTAATGCGGGGCAGCTTATGTTTCATGCAATAGATATGTTAAGACAACATGTCAGACCGGATGTGCGGATGCATGGAATTTTTAGAAATGGCGGCACAGCACCAAATGTTGTGCCTGATGAAGTTGCGCTTGAGATATATGTACGCTCTACCGACGAGACCTTATCTAAACGAAATTCTTAAAAAAGTCGAAAATTGCGCACAAGCCGGTTGTCTTGCAACAGGAGCAACTTTGAGCCGGTATCCGACGGCAGCACCATATAATAATTTAAAGATTAACAAAACGGGCAACGATGCGCTCTTTGAGGTTTATGAAGAACTCAATTTGAAACTTCCGAAGAATGAGAAACTGGAGCTTATGTTCGGTTCATCGGATATAGGAAATGTGAGTTTTCGCTGTCCGGCATTTCATCCGTGCTTGAAACTGACGCCCGAAAACATTGAAATACATAGCAGAGAATTTGCAGAATATGTGATTCGCGATGAGGGTAAAGAAATGCTGAAAGTAGGAGCGAAAATAATTGCATTTCATATAGCCAAGCTGTTTTCGAGCGAAGACAAAGTGCGAGCTATGAAAGCTGATTTTCTTAGCGAATAGGAATACTGTAATTTTTAGGAAAATTTTTAATGAAACGAAAGGATAAACACTATGCTTGAATATTTGATTACAAATTGCAGATACCCTGACTTTGATAACGGCAAGTTTTGCAATGGAAATATAGGAATAAAAGAGGGGAAAATAGACTATATCGGCGAGGGCGAGCCTGAAGCTAAAGAGATTATTGATGCTAAGGGACATATAGTTTCTCCGGGTTTATAGACATACATATGCATGAAGAAAAATTTTTTAACGAGGGACTTCATTATGTGATTGCCGAACGTATGCTGCGTATGGGAGTAACAACTGCGGTCGGAGGTAATTGCGGGTTGCAAAATCAAAGCGTTTCCGACTTTAAATCGGCAGTAAAAAAACTTGGGGGAGCTCCAATAAACTATATGATGCTGGCAGGGTACAATCAATGCAGATATGCTTTGGGAATAGAAAGATATAAAACTGCAACAAAAATGGAAATGGAAAAAATTAGAACAATGTTGCGGAAAGAACTTGCTGACGGGGCAATCGGGATATCTTTTGGAATTGAGTACGATCCGGTATGACTACTGAAGAGATAATATATGCATGTAATGCAGGAGAAAATCCGTCGTTGATGATGGCTGCGCATTATCGTGCGGATAATAACGAGGCGGTTGCTGCAGTTAAAGAAATGATTAGTATACAAGACGAAATCATGTTTAAATTCCAGATTTCACATTTATCGAGCTGTTCCGCAATGGGGCAGATGGATGAGGTGCTTAAGATAATTCATGCAAAAATGGATTCCGATCCGCGCCTTAACTATGATACATATCCATATAGTGCCTTCTCGACACATATAGGCTCATCCGTATTTGAGGGAGAAGATCCTGTGAGTGGTTGGGGTAGAAAATATAGCGATATACTGCTTACTGAACCTCCGTTTGAAAATGTCCGTTGCGATCGTGATATTTTTATGAAAGTGCGTGCAGAGTATCCTAATATGCTATGCGTTGCTTTTGTAATGAATGAAGATGAAATACGTGCAGCTGTTGCGGATTCTTACGGAATGATTGCCAGCGATGGTATAATAGCAAACGGCAAGGGGCATCCGAGAGCGGCAGGAACATTTCCTCGCGTTATGGGTAAATATGTTAGAGAAGAAGGAGCGCTTTCACTGTTTGAGGCATTGAAGAAATGCTCATATGCACCCGCAAACAGATTACAACTTACGGATAAAGGAAGAATTAAAGTAGGAGCGGATGCGGATTTAGTGATTTTTGATGCGGATAAGATAGCGGATAAGGCAACGTCACACGCAGCCGGCGCTTCCGCCTGTCGGAATAGAGTTTGTGTTCGTCGGGGGAAGAAAAGCACTCATCGGACAGGAAATTGTCGATGGGAAAGCAGGTACTTTGATAAGTTGAGCAAGTATTAGGTTTTGAAATAATAAAGAGTCATCGTATCTTGTGAAAATGATAAAAATGTGGTACAATTATCCGTATGAGCGTGTAATAAATGGAGGTATATATGGAAAAAGAAACTTAAAGTAGGAATTTTGGGAGCAACCGAATGGTTGGCCAGCGTTTTATATCGCTTTTGGATAATCATCCTTGGTTTGATGTGGTTGTACTTGCGGCAAGCCCAAATAGCGAAGGACAAAGATACGAGGATGCGGTAGCCGGCAGATGGAAAAATGGATACGCCGATTCCTGCCGCTATTAAAGACATGAAAGTTATGAATGTCAATGATGTGAAAAATGTTGCAAGCAAAGTTGACTTCGTATTCAGTGCGGTTGATATGCAAAAAGAAGAAATACTGGCTATCGAAGAAGAATATGCAAAAACTGAAACACCTGTAGTTTCGAATAACAGCGCACATAGATGGACGAAAGATGTTCCTATGGTAATTCCTGAAATAAATATAGAGCATTTTTGAAATAATAGAGGCACAGAAAAAGACTCGGAACCAAGAAGGGGTTTGTTGCAGTTAAACCGAACTGCTCGATTCAAAGCTATGTTCCGGCATTGACAGCGTGGAAGGAGTTTGAGCCGTACGAAGTAGTTGCAACAACTTATCAAGCTATTTCAGGATCCGGAAAAACATTTAAGGAATGGCCGGAAATGGTGGAAAACATAATTCCTTTCATAGACGGAGAAGAAGAAAAGAGCGAAAAAGAGCCGTTAAGAGTATGGGGAAAAATCGAAAACGACGAAATAAAAATTGCAAGCGACATCAATATTACTTGTCAGTGTGTGCGAGTGCGGTTCTAAACGGTCATACCGCTGCAGTTTTCGTTAAATTCAAGAAAAGCCTACTAAGGAGCAGCTTATTGCCAAACTTAGAGAATACAAAGGGATTCCTGCAAGAAGCTAGTTGCCTAGCGCACCTGCTCAGTTTATTCAATATATGGATGAAGATAACAGACCGCAGGTAAAACTCGATGTTGATTTTGAAAGAGGCATGGGAGTTTCTATTGGAAGAGTTAGAGAAGATTCTATGTATGATTTTAAATTTATAGGACTTTCACACAATACTGTAAGAGGCGCTGCCGGCGGAGCTGTACTGTGTGCTGAAGCACTTGTAGCAAAAGGTTATATAGAGGCAAAGCAGAAAGAGGTAAAAATTGACAATAATTGAAGCTATTATACTTGGGCTTACTCAAGGACTTGCAGAATTTTTACCTATAAGCAGTTCGGGACATTTGGCACTTTTGCAGCATTTTTTCGGCATACAGGGAGAAAGGGTTTTAGTGTTTGCGGTTCTCCTTCATTTTGGTACACTCCTTTCGGTATTTGCAGTGTATTACAAGGATATATGGGAGCTTATAGTGGAGCTTGGTGCTGCAATTAAGGATATAGTAACGGGTAAAGGTTTCGGCTTTTACAAAAATGAGACAAGAACATTAGGCTACATGATAATAGTCGCAACAATTCCTACGGCGATTATCGGAATAGTTTTTAACGATGTGTTCGCAGGGTTTTATACAAACCTTGCGGTTATCGGTATTGGACTTTTGATTACGGGAACCATACTATTTGTTTCGGAGAGGGTTAAAACATCACAAATAGGTATAGGTCAGATGAAGTTTAGACATGCTGTTCTTGTGGGCATTTGTCAAGGTATCGCTATTACGCCGGGAATTTCAAGGTCGGGTTCAACTTTGTTCGGCAGTTTAATTTCGGGAATTAAAAAAGAAGCATGTGTAAAGTACGCATTTTTGATTTCTATACCTTCAATTTTAGGTTCTGTTATCTTGGAAGGACCTAAGGCGTTTGATGGCGGAATGGATTTAAATTTTTGGTGCCGGTAGCGGTTGGTGTACTTGTTGCAGCAATTCTCGGATTTTTAGCTATAAAAATTATGATTGCGTTTGTTTCTAAGAACAAACTTAAATATTTTTCGTATTACACATGGATTTTGGGTGTGGCTGTAATAATTTATGCTCTTATGAGTAAATAACTTAGGTGGTAATGTAATGGCTGAGACTAAACGAAAAAAGGCGGAGCCGAAGGCTGCGAAAAAACAAAATGTTAAGGCTACGGACGATTCCAAAGCAAAAGAAGCGGTTGAAAAGCAAATAAAGCAGTATAGAATGCATGAAGAAATTTGGGACTATAGTTATTATAGCCCTTGAATTTTTGCGATAGCACTTCAAACTACGGCAGCCGGTAAAGTAGGTGTGCTGGTAAAAAACTTTTTCTGCGGACTGTTTGGAAATGTGGGTGCAGTGCTACCGTATTTCTTTGTGATTTATGGTGTAATGTTGCTTATAAATAAGACAACGCATTTAAAACAAAATATAATTTTGTTTTCGTTAACATTTTTGATGATAAGTCTAATGTGTAGTGAAAGATTTATAGATACAGCAGCAATATCTTTTAAGTATATAACTTTGGATAAGTGGTTTTTGTCCGGAATGGCGGGAAATTCAGGCGGAGCTGTCGGAATGTTAGCAGCGCTGCTTGTTTTGGTATGGTTTGGAAAAACGGGGCTTTACATATTCGGCGTAGCTACGATAATAGTTTGCGTATTGCTGCTTGTAAATACTCCTATTTCGCGGTTTTTGTTTAACTATAAAGCTAAAAAAAGAAGCTAAAAAGCAATTAAAGCAAGAGGTAATGGAAGCCGAGCCTGAAATTCTGGAAGAAAAAAGGCAAGAAATCGAAGAACAGATTATTTCAGAGCCTATGCTGGCAGTAAATGCTGCAAAAGAGAGAAAGAACAAGAAAAACATTTTTGAGCTATATGCTCGACGATAAATTATTTACTAAAAAAGAGGAAAAGCGGAAGGTGCTGATAGCACGCAAACACAAGAATTTGAACAGGATAGCTTAGAAAGCGAAGAAGAGCAAATCAAGTACGGACTTGATGATAAACCTGAGCGAAAAGAGGGTTTTGGAATTGCAGATTATGTTGAAAAATTCAATTATAAACGAATTTGAAAAACGCTGGACGATGAACGCAAAAGGAAAATATGGGAAGAGGTAGATTCTCAAATTGCTGCAAGAAACAATTCGTTTTTGAAAAACCAACCTCAAATACTGTTAATCAGCCGAATTATCGAGTTATATGAAAATGAAAGCATCAAAGATGCAAAAAGAAACTATAGAAGACACGAATTATATTCAAGATGAATTTATAGATACAGCTTTCGATATTACAGAGAAAATTAAGGAAACTGCAGGGCAACAAAGCTATATAGAAAAGGAAGATGCAAATATTATAGATAAACATGCCGATATAGCAAATGAGGAAAGCGGCGAGCAAGAGGAAGTGCAGCATACGGAAATTCCAAACAATGTGGCGGAGTATGCTTTCCCCGATAGAGTTGTTGACCGCACCGAAAGTAGCGGCAACTGACGAAAGTAAAGGAACATCATTACGGGAAAAAGCAGAAAAGCTGGAACAGACATTGAGAGATTTCAAGGTAGATGCGCATGTTACAAATGTTACACAAGGACCTGCGGTTACAAGATATGAGGTTCAGCCGAATACAGGTGTAAAGGTGAACAGCATAGTAAAATTGTCGGACGATATAGCGCTTAATATGGAAGCGCGCAGCATACGAATAGAAGCGCCGATTCCGGGTAAACCTGCAGTAGGAATTGAAATCGAAAACGAAAGCATCAAAATGATTCGTCTGCGTGAGATACTCGATTCAACCGAATTTAAGGAGGCAAAATCCAAAATCACATTTGCGGTTGGAAAGGACATAGAGGGAAACAGTGTGGTTGCAGATTTAAAAAGCATGCCGCATATGTTGATAGCAGGTTCAACCGGCTCGGGAAAGAGTGTTTGTATCAACAGCATTATTGTAAGCCTTATTTACAAAGCGAAACCTAGCGAAGTAAAACTGCTTTTGATAGATCCGAAGGTAGTAGAGCTTGGTATTTACAACAGCATACCGCATATGATGATACCTGTAGTTACAGAGCCGTCGAAAGCGGCAGCTGCGCTTAATTGGGCGGTCTGCGAGATGAACGAACGATACAAGAAATTTGCTTCAAATGGGGTTCGAGATCTTGAAAGTTACAATAGAGCAATGCGGGAAAAAGAGCTTCTTGCAGAAGTATTGCCGCAGATAGTTATAATTATTGATGAGCTTGCGGATTTGATGATGGCGGCGCCGTCGCAAGTCGAAGATTCAATTTGCAGGCTTGCTCAAATGGCAAGAGCTGCAGGCATGCACTTGATTGTTGCTACGCAAAGACCGTCGGTAGATGTTGTTACAGGTGTAATAAAGGCAAATATACCGTCGAGAATAGCGTTTGCAGTTTCTTCTCAGTTTGACTCGAGAACTATACTAGATATGGCGGGTGCGGAGAAATTGGTAGGAAAAGGAGATATGCTTTTTGCACCTATGGGAAGTAACAAACCGACGCGAGTTCAGGGTACTTTCATTACAGATGAAGAAGTAAATGCTGTAGTTGATTTCTTTAAGGCAAAGGGTGAAGAAAGCGAAGTAAGCGAATCATCTAAATCGCTTCTTGCAAGTATGGAAGAAAATGTAGCAGGAACCGACTCGCTGTCGGATTTCGATGACGAACTTATGGATGAGGCAATCGAAACGGTTTTAAAGGCGCAGCAAGCGTCGGTTTCAATGCTTCAAAGGCGTTTTAGAATAGGATATAACAGAGCTGCAAGGATTGTAGAAGATATGGAAAAACTTGGAATAATCGGAGAGTCTGACGGAAGCCGCCCTAGAGCTGTAAATTTTACATATGACGAGTATTATTCAAATCTTGGTGGAGTGTTAGCAGATAGTGAAATTGAAGAAAATTATAAAAAAATGAGGAATAAAGTGTCATATGTTAATTAGTTTTTAAAAACTTTAGGGTGTCCAAAGAACGAAAAATGATACTGAATATGCGAAAGGTATTCTGGAGAAAAACGGATATGAAATTACCGACGATTTTGTCGACAGTGATATAGTTATAGTAAACACTTGCGGCTTCATAAACGATGCGAAGGTAGAGTCGATAGAAACTATTTTGGATATTGCAAGTATGAAGGAAAATGCTGAAGATCCGAAGATATTGGTGGTTTCGGGATGTCTGTCCAAAAGGTATTTTTCGGACCTTCAAAAAGGAAATGCCGGAGGTGGATATTTTTCATTGGCGTAAATGAGTATGCAAGGCTTCCCCAAATTTTAGCTGCATATTTGGATGATAAGCGAAAAATTGCCGATGTAAATCCTTGTAGTGCTGAATTTGAGGAGCTATATTACAGAAAACTCGAAGAAAATCCGTATACAGCGCATATTAAAATCGCAGAGGGATGCAACAACGCTTGCACATATTGCGTGATTCCGTCTATCAGAGGACATTATAGAAGTCGAAAGGAAGAAAATATAATAGCGGAAGCTGAAATGCTTGCTCAAAAAGGGTGCAAAGAGCTGATTATAATAGCGCAAGATGTTACAGCGTACGGCATGGATATTTATGGTAAAAAAGCATTGCCGTCGCTTCTTCAAAAATTGTGCAAAATTGACGGTATCAAGTGGATACGACTAATGTATTGCTACGAAGATAAAATTACGGACGAGCTGATAGATGTGATTGCAAAAGAAGAAAAAATTTGCAAATACATAGATATTCCGCTGCAGCATATAGATGACAAAGTGCTTAAGCTGATGAATCGGAAATCTACTAACAGCAGTATAATCAGTACAATTTCCAAATTACGGGAGCGCATACCGCAAATTCATATACGCACAACATTTATTACAGGATTTGCAGGAGAAGGCAAGGAAGAATTCGACAGATTGTACGATTTTGTCAAAAACGGCAAAATTCGAAAGACTTGGAGTCTTTGCTTATTCGAAGGAAGAAGGACAGCAGGAGCAAAGCTAAAAGGACAAGTGCCGAGCAACATTAAGGAAAAGCGCAAAGACAGCATCATGCGTTTGCAGCTTGAAATTTCACGAGAAAGCAACGAAGCGAAAATCGGTCAGGTTTTCGATGTTATGGTGGACGGTATAGATGAGGAAGGGACATATATAGGCAGAACCATGTACGATGCACCGCAAATTGACAATTCGGTTATATTTACGAGCAACCGATGTTTGCGGGCGGGAGATATAGTAAAGGTGCTTATAAGAGATGCCTTTGATTATGATTTAGTTGGAGAGATGATATGAATTTACCAAATCAGTTGACTATGGCTAGGATAGTAGCGGTTCCGTTTTTTGTGGGCGCATATATGAAGCAGATGTTTTTGGCGGCATTTGTTATATTTATACTTGCGTCTATAACGGACATGCTGGACGGCAAAATTGCGAGAAAGTACAACTTGGTTACGAATTTCGGTAAGATAATGGATCCGCTTGCAGACAAGATACTTGTGTATGCGGCATTTTGTCTAATGGTTGAAAATCACATGATTCCGTCATATATGCTGATTGTGATACTTGCGCGTGAATTTTTAGTATCCGGAATCAGAACGGTTGCTGCGGGTGGCGGTACAGTTATAGCGGCGGCTATGAGCGGCAAAATAAAGACGGTGCTTCAAATGATTGCGGTACCTTTACTTTTGATGATAAAAATTCCACAGCTTTCGGGATTTTATGAACCTATATATTATGCTGCATATGGATTTTTGTGGGCTTCATTTGTAATGACGATAATTTCAGGCATCGAATATGCGTACAATAGTAGGGAAGTATTTTTGAGCTAGGCGGGGAAAATGAAAAATATGAATTTAGAATTAAAAGGAAACAATATAATTGATGATGATGAATTGCCGAAGCGTGTCGTAAAGTTACTTATGGAGAAGAATATGACTTTATCATCTGCGGAGTCATGTACGGGTGGATTGTTTTCACAAGAAGTAACAAACATTTCCGGAGCTTCTCAAATTTTTGATAGGGGAATTGTTACATACAGCAATAATGCAAAGATGGAAGAATTGGGAGTGAAAGCTGAAACACTTGCCGCATTTGGTGCTGTCAGTAAGGAAACCGCGTATGAAATGGCAGAAGGTGTAAGGGAAGTAAGCGGCACGGATATAGGGGTTTCCGTAACAGGAATAGCAGGACCTACCGGAGCAACGAAAGATAAACCTGTTGGCCTTGTCTATATAGGAATATCTACAAAAGATAGTACAAATGTGAGAGAATTGCGACTCGAAGGCGACAGAACGCAAAACAGACAAAATTCGATGCGCAATATGTTTGACATAATTTATGAAATTTTTAATAAAATAATCTTGACAACTAATTGGAAATATATTACAATTAGTTCAGTGGTATTTCTATCTGATAAAAATTATTTTAAAAATTCTACTTGACTCTATTAAAAATTTTTGATATATTATAGCAATAGAACAAATGTTCTTTTTAGGAGGGAATTATGGCAACCACAGCAAAGCCAAAAGAAGTAAACAATATTGTAGACAAAAACGAAAAGAGACGAAGCGTTAAAAGAAGCCATGAAACAAATTCAAAAAGCAATTTGGTCAGGGTGCTATAATGAAGCTCGGAGACACTTCCGCGAAATTAAATATAGATGCGATTCCAACAGGTTCTTCCAGCCTTAATATCGCAACGGGTATAGGCGGAATACCGAAGGGAAGGATTACGGAAATTTTCGGACCTGAATCTTCCGGAAAAACTACACTTACATTGCATATAATTGCGGAAGCGCAGAAAAACAACGGAAAAGCGGCGTTTATAGATGCTGAGCATGCTCTTGATCCCGAGTATGCCAAGAATTTGGGTGTGAATATTGATGATTTGATTGTTTCACAGCCTGATACAGGAGAGCAGGGACTTGAGATTTGCGATATGCTTGTGAGAAGCGGAGCATTGGATATTGTTGTTGTAGACTCGGTTGCAGCATTGGTTCCAAGAGCGGAAATTCAAGGTGAAATGGGAGATGCACATGTTGGACTTCAGGCAAGACTTATGTCTCAGGCTTTAAGAAAGTTGACAGGAAGCATCAATAAGTCTAATACGGCAGTTGTATTCATAAATCAGCTTAGAGAAAAAGTTGGAGTTATTTACGGAAGTCCGGAAACGACTACCGGCGGTAGGGCACTTAAGTTTTATTCAAGTATGAGGCTTGAGGTGCGCAAAGCGGATACTATTAAGCAAGGTGATCAACTTATAGGTAATAGAACAAAAGTAAAGGTTGTAAAAAACAAAGTTGCACCGCCTTTTAAGCAGGCTGAATTCGATATCATGTATGGAAAAGGCATATCGAAAGAGGGAGATGTACTTGATTGCGCTGTTGCTGCAAATATTGTGGATAAAGCAGGTGCGTGGTACAGCTTTGAAGGAACGAGGATAGGTCAGGGAAGAGAAAACGCCAAAATATATTTCATGGAAAATCCTGAAACATTTGATAAGATTGAAAAAGTTGTTAATGGACAATCTAAAGAATATAGAATCATCGGCTATGTCTGATGACGATGATGTACAAGTTGATGAAGATGGTGTTGTAATCGATTAGTATGAAAATTTTTGCAATTTCAGATTTGCATTTGTCGTTTGCGCCTTATATAGAAAAACCTATGGGGATTTTTGGCAGCAAATGGGATAATCACGAAGAAAAATTAAAAAGAAAATTGGATTTCAATGGTAAAACCTGAGGATACAGTTCTTGTAGGTGGTGATATATCGTGGGGACTTAAACTTGAGGATGCTTTTTATGACTTAAATTGGATTGATACTTTACCCGGAAGGAAAATATTGATTAAAGGGAATCACGACCTTTGGTGGGGATCGGTTAAGAAGTTGAGTTCAATTTATTCTAATATGGATTTTTTGCATGCAAATTTTTTTACGGCAGGTGAATTTGCCGTATGCGGTTCAAGAGGCTGGGTTTGTCCGGGTGCTACTGAATTTACAGCACATGATGAAAAAATTTATAAGAGAGAAGTTGTGAGGCTTTAGATTATCGCTGGAAGCGGCTAAAGCTGCAAAAAAATGGAGCGTATAATAGGTATGTTACATTACCCGCCGACAAACGATCATTTTCATAAGTCGGAGTTTACGGAACTTTTTACGGAGTTTGGCGTAGAACAGGTGATTTATGGGCATTTGCACGGAAAAGATAATTTCAGCAAAGGCTTTAAAGGGGAAATGAACGGTGTGCGTTACAGTTTGACATCGTACGATTATTTAAATGCAAAACCGTTGTGTATTTGGAGTGATGAAAGGAAAGATGATTCAAATGAATGCGAGTGATATAATTGCAAAAAAGAGGGATAAACTAAGTTTAACCAAGGAAGAAATAAATTTTTTTATTGATGGATATACCACGGGGGAAATCCCCGATTATCAGATGTCGGCTTTGCTAATGGCTATATATCTCAATGATTTAAATATGGATGAAATTATATATTTGACGGAGGCAATGAAAAATTCGGAGACAGTATAGATTTATCTAATATTAAGGGGATGAAGGTAGACAAGCATAGCACAGGCGGAATTGGTGATAAAACAACGCTTATTGTAGCACCGATAGCAGCGGCGGCAGGTGTGAACGTAGCAAAGATGAGTGGAAGATCTCTTGGGTTTACAGGTGGAACTGCGGATAAACTGGAATCCATACCTAATTTCAAAAATGCTTTTTACAGTTAAAGAACTTGAAGAACAGGTAAATAAAATCGAGTTGCACTGATTACACAAACTGCGAATATTGCGCCTGCAGATATATATATGCACTTAGAGATGTTACCGCTACGGTGGCAAATATGGGACTTATTGCATCAAGTATTATGAGCAAAAAATTGGCTTCCGGAGATGACGCTATAGTATTAGATGTAAAATGCGGAAACGGTGCATTTATGCAGGACGTTAATGCTGCTACGCAGCTCAGTGAAATCATGGTGAAAATCGGAACCGGCTTTGGCAAGCGTACGGTTGCGATGATTTCGGATATGGATAAACCGCTGGGAAAAGCAGTGGGAAACAGTCTGGAGGTCATTGAAGCAATTGAGTTTTTGAAGGCAATGCGTGTGAGGATTTACGAGAAATCTGCATAGAGCTGTCAGCCATGATGATATTTTTTTAGCGCAAAAAGCATCCTCACTTGATGAAGCCGGAAAATTAGCAGATGATATCGTAAAAAGCGGCAAGGCTCTTAAAAAGTTTAAAGAAATAGTGGCAATGCAAGGCGGAGATATGCGTATATTTGACGATTATAGCGTATTTCCAAGGGCAAATATAAAAAGAGAATTACACGCTGAAAAAAGCGGCTATGTGAGTTCAATAAATGCGCAAAAAAAGTAGGCATAGCATCTCAACTTTCGGGAGCAGGCAGAATTACAAAAGACGATCAAATAGATCTGGCTTGCGGAGTTTATTTAAATGCGCAAGTTGGAGATAAAATTGAAAAAGACGGGTTACTTGCAACTGTTTATGGAAATGACGAAAAAAAATTGAGCGATGCATATGAAGAACTTGAACGAGCGTTTGCAATCAGTATGGAAAAGCCTGCGAAAACGCCTATTATAAAAAAGATAGTAGGGCTTGATTGATGAATAAACACAAAGAATGGGTTAAAGGTTTTGACAATTATAGTAGATTTTCATTACCTGAAAATATAGTAAGAGTTACAGGCGGCAGAGGCGGAGAAGCCTTCTTGATTTTCGGTGAAGAAAAAACTGTACTTTATGATTGCGGTATGGCGTATTGCGCAGATAAGTTGATTACGAATATCGAAAACGCTTTGAAGCGTTATGGTGCGCAAAGAGTGGATATGCTCATTCTTTCGCATACACATTATGACCACATAGGAGCTCTTCCGTTGGTGCGAAACAAATGGAAAGATATAGTGGTGTGCGGTGCGCAAAAAGCGAAACAGGTTTTTGAAAGCGACGGTGCAAAGAACACCATTTGCGAACTTTCAAAAGCGGCGGCAAGATTGTATGCGGGCTACGAAATGAATATCCCTACTACCGGTATGTTTGTGGATAAAATTCTTGTTTGCGGAGAAAAAAATAGATATAGGCAACGGTGAGCATATAAAGGTACTTGAAACAAAAGGTCATACTGATTGTTCGTTGACTTATATACTTGAGCCCAAAGGAATCATGTTTGCAAGCGAGACAACAGGAGTTATTGAAAGTCCCAAGTCTATTCATGTACCTGCGCTTAAGAGTTTAAAGCAGAGCATCGAATCTGCGCGTAAGTGCAAAAAAGAAAATCCAAGAGTGATAATATGTCCGCATTTTGGAGTTGTTCCGGATGATTTGGCGGCAAAGTATTTTGATTTGTTTATGATGCATGCGGAAAAATTTAAGAAAAATTTGTTGAAATCAGAAAATCGCAGGGCTAACTTTTTTGAAAAATATTTTGAAAGAATATGAAGAAGCCGTTTGGACGCCTGAAAGAGAAGCAGAGCAACCGTGGGAAGCATTTGTTATAAACTCAAAAAAATATAGTTGCAACCGTATTTGCAGAAATTTCAGCAGATTAACTGCAACATAGTTGAATGCTGATGATAATATAAAATCAATATGAATATGAAAACCCTCCTTTATAAAATGTATTATAAATGGAGGGAATTTTTTATAAAAAATTAATGACATTTAGGCTAAAATGACTATTTTTTCAACATTAAAATAGTATAATAATATGTTAGTGTTAATATGAGATACTAAAGACTACATACAAATTATATATAAGGAGATAATAAAAATGAAAACGGGAAAAAAAGAAAAATAATTCAAAATGGAAAAATGCGAATCTTCAAATGCGACAAACTGTCATGGACTTTTCGAACGGATATATAGATTTTTTAAACGAGGTAAAAACTGAAAGAGAAGCCGTTGCAAAGATAATAGAAATGGCCAAGCAGCATGGTTACAAGGATATAAGCACTTGCAAGCAGCTGGTTGCAGGCGATAAAGTATATGCTTCCAACAAAGGCAAATCGATTTATTTGGCTCAAATCGGAGAGGAAGAATTAACAAAAGGATTTAACTGTGTCGGATCACATATCGACGCACCAAGACTTGATTTAAAGCAAAATCCGCTATACGAAGATGAGGGAGTTGCACTTTTCAAAACGCATTACTATGGCGGAATTAAAAAGTATCAATGGGCTACCATTCCTTTGGCTCTTCACGGTGTAATAGCGAAAACTGACGGAAGCGTAGTAAATATGTGTATCGGAGAAGAAACCGGTGAACCTATATTTTTAATTACTGATTTACTTCCTCACCTTGCAAAAAAACAAGAAGCAAAAACACTTGCAGACGGTATAAATGGGGAAAATTTAAATATTGTAGTAGGCTCTATGCCACTTGAAGGGGATGAAAGCGAAAACCCTGTAAAGGCTAATATTTTAAACTATCTTAAATTACATTACGGTATGGAGGAAGAAGATTTTAGAAGTGCTGAAATAGAAGCAGTACCGGCATTTAAAGCTAAATCTCTCGGTTTTGATTCCGGTATGGTTGCTGCTTATGGACAAGATGACAGAGTTTGCGCTTACACAAGTCTTATGGCTATGCTTGCAAGCGATGAGAAACTGAAAAAGACTGCAATATGCATTTTTGCTGATAAAGAAGAAGTGGGAAGCATGGGTAACACCGGTATGGAATCTCAAAATTTTGAACTTTTTGTAATGGATTTATTGGAAAAAACAGGTATCGTGCATCCTTATGCGCTGCAGAGAACATTTTCTGCGTCGAAAGCGCTTTCTGCCGATGTAACTGCAGGATTTGATCCTACATTTCCGGAAGTAATGGAAAAAAACAATTCTTCATTTTTGGGTAATGGAGTTACTATTGAAAAATATACAGGGGCAAGGGGCAAATCAGGGGCTTCGGATGCTAACGCCGAGTTTGTAGCTTATGTTCGTGGACTTTTGAAAAAGACCAAATTTCCTATCAAGCGTCTGAAATCGGTAGAGTAGATGAAGGCGGCGGCGGAACAATCGCTTATATACTTGCCGATAGAGGAATTGAGGTTTTGGATTGCGGAGTACCTCTACACTCTATGCATTCGCCTTATGAAACGGCAAGTAAATATGATATTTATATGGCGTACAGAGCATATAAAGCGTTTTTAAATTCAACAAAGTAATAGGAGATATAAATGCTGTTTTCTTCGCTCATTTTTTATTACTGTATTTTTTGCCTATCGTAATATTTTTTTATATTACACGGTTTTTTAGGTTTAATCGTACGCTGCAAAATGTATTTTTGTTTTTAGCGAGTATAGGATTTTACGCTTGGGGAGAACCGAAATTTGTTTTTGTACTTCTTTGCTCAATTTTTTATGAATTGGGTATTCGGTTTGATTATTGATAAATTCCGTGATGATAAGGTTAAAGCGAGAATTATAATTTTTGCAATGTTACTAGCAAATTTGAGCATAATTTTCGTGTTTAAGTATTTGACATTTACATTAAAGAATATCGAGATTATCGCTCATAAGAATTGGACAATTCCAAACATAGCATTGCCGATTGGAATATCGTTTTTTTACATTCCAAGCCATATCTTATGTTATAGATATTTATAGAAAAAGGGAGATGTGCAAAAGAATCCTTTGAATGTAGGACTGTATATATCGTTTTTTTCCCGCAGTTGGTGGCAGGACCGATTGTTCGTTATGAAACTGTAGCAAAAGAAATTGCAAATAGAAAAGAAAACTTGAAAGATTTTTCCGATGGTGCAAATAGATTTGTCATAGGTCTTGCAAAAAGTTTTTAATTGCAAATAATGTTGCGCTTGTTGCCGATACTGCTTATACATTGCTAGGTTACGGAAAGTTATCGATGAGTATGGCGTGGCTTGGAGCAATTTGCTATACTTTGCAAATATATTATGATTTTTCGGGATATTCTGACATGGCAATCGGACTTGGACGTATGTTCGGATTTCATTTTAATGAAAACTTTAACTATCCTTACATATCTAAATCCATAGGTGAATTCTGGCGAAGGTGGCATATTTCGCTAGGTACATGGTTTAGAGATTATGTATATATTCCGCTTGGAGGAAGCAGGGTTAAGACGAAGAGCAGGCTGTATTTGAATCTTTTTGTAGTATGGGTTCTTACAGGCATATGGCATGGTGCGAATTGGACATTTATATGTTGGGGGCTCATGTATTTTGTACTTCTTGCCGCAGAAAAATCGTTGAATTTGGATGCGGGGACAAAGTTTAGAGTTTTAAGGCACATATACACCTTGTTATTTGTTGTATGCGGATGGGTACTGTTTCGTGCGCCGAGCATGGCGGAGGCGAAAGCATATCTCACAACTATGTTTGTACCGACGGCAAATGGCATAGTGGATATGGATTTTCTATTTCAAATGCGTGAATTTGGTGTTTTTATTGCACTGGGAATTTTGTTCGCCGTACCTGTGTTTTCCAAGTTCGAAAAGAGCAAGTTTGCAGCTTCCAAGATAGGACAGGCTGTTTACATCGTAGGATTGATGTTTTTGTTTTTAGGCGTAATTTCATATTTGGTAAAGGGTGCATATAATCCATTCATTTATTTTTAATTTTTTTAGGAGGCTTATTTGAAAATTAAAATTGAGCGCAATCATATCGTTGCATTGGTATTTAGTTTAATAATTTACGGCATGTTTTTTTAGGTATGTTTTTTTAGTACAAGTGAAAAATCCAATAAGTTATTTTTCTGACAAAGTACAGAACGGAAGTATTGCCGGAACGCAGTTCTTTGACAAAAATTCAAAAAGCTACAAAGATTGCGGAAAATACCGTTACGGAAAAAGCGTTTTTTTGACACCGTTTTTACATCGAGGAATACGGTTTGATTCAAAGGGCGGCAGGTAAACATGCGTTGGCGGATGCAGGCTATGGTGAAAATATATAAAAACAAAGTACAATCAAATAACTTTTTAAAATAAGCAAAAAAAGATGAGCAAGTAGAAGCGGCGTTTATCAAGGTAAAAGCGCTTAAAGAAAGTCTGGATGCACTTGGAATTCCGTTTTTGTATGTTCAGGCACCGTTTAAATTGAGCGGTGGGGAAAATCAGTTGCCTATAACAAGGGAAGATTTTTTTCGGATTACAATGTCGACAAGTTTCTTGAATTATTGGGTGAAAATAATATTGATTATATTGATTTACGAAAATTTTTGAGCAAGAAGGAAAGACTGCAAAAGAAGTTTTTACGATACCGATCACCACTGGAAAACAGAATCGGCTTTCGCAGCAACCGGCTATATCGAAAAATCTTAATGAACATTATGGATTTTCGATTGATAAAAAAATATCGCGATATTAAAAATTTCAATCAAAAAAATTACACCTAATTGTTTTGGGCTCAATGGGCAGAAGAACAGGTATGATGTATGCGGGACTTGATGATTTCAACCTCATTACACCTAAATTTGAAACGAACTTCACATTAACTGAAATAGAAAACGGTGAGAAAAAGTTTACGAAGGAAGTTTTTGAAAATGCAATTTTGGACAGTCAATATCTTGGCAATGAAAAAATTCACGCCATACTTGAACAGGTATGCCGTATATCACGGTGATAATGAGGAATTGATTTTTTAAAAACAATTTGGTAAACAAAGGAAAAAGTATTGATGATAAAGGATTCTTTCGGAATTCCGGTTTATTCGTTTTTGTCGCTGGGCGTTTCTGAGGTGCGGGCACTTGATTTAAGACTTTTCAAACGCTCTGTAAGCGAGTATGCAAAAAACAATAAGCCTGATGTCGTTTTACTTATGTATAACGCAGATGCTTTTGGCGATATAATGTATAATTTTGAGGGGGATGATCAATGAAAAAACTGGAGAAAAGTGTAGTAATACTGCTTATAATAAGTGTATTTTTTGCATTTTCGGGATTTGCATATTACGACGGAATAGGAAATGTTTATTACGATGCAAGCAAGCAAATTTTTAAGGATACATATTATTCGGAGCAGATAGGACAGTCGACAGTCGGTAATCAGCATGCCTATTTTGTAGTATCAAATTTGTCTACGAGCAATTTGCTTCCGATAGTTTATTCGGGGCAGGTCAGGAGTGCTGTTACCGTAGGGCATATGGTAAAAGATATGGAAGCGGCAGGTTATAGCGTAATTGCAGCAATAAATGGAGATATATTCGATACATCGTCTGCAACCCCTAAGGGATTTACAATGCATGCAGGGAACATCATAAGCTCAGGTTACGCATCTGAAAAGGTTGTAGTGTTTGATAGTGCAGGAAGGGCATCTTTACAGCCGTCGAGTGTTACATTCAGCGTGTCGGGTGAAATTAAATTTAATTCGGGAAATACATTACCAATTACTACGGATTCAAACGGACTAACACTTGAAACTCCGATACTGACACCGGAGGTGATACAGACTACGTTTAAGCGAAATATCGACTTTGTAAATGTTCCGCATGGAGGAGCAAAAGGTTTGCATCTGTATAACCGCCATTACGCTGAAAGTACAAAAACACAAGGTAGCTGTATAGAGGTTGTCGTAGATTGCGCATCGGCAGAAAATACTCAGCTCAAGGTGGGGAAAGTCATCAAAGGTACTGTAAAAGCGGTTAATGTAGATGCGAGAAATACTCTCATAGGCGAAAATGAAATAGTACTTTCCACACCTTCCGGCTCGGATTCGGCATCGCAGCTATATTCTATGGTTGTAGGAAGTAATGTTGAAATAGCTGTATCTTCCAATGGAAATACAGCGTACGACAATGCGAGCGAAGCACTTGGAGTTTACTATACAATACTTGAAAAATGGAAATCTTGCTGTTGGCGGAACAAATTTAAATCCAAGAACCGCTCTGGGAATTAAAGCGGACGGATCAGTTGTACTTTATGTTTTAGACGGAAGAACGGCGAATGCCAAAGGAATGGGACTTACAGATCTTGCAAAGCATATGCGGGCTTTGGGATGTATTCATGTGGCAAATTTGGACGGGGGCGGTTCGTCAACATTATATGCAAGGCTTCCGGGTGTCGACGGCAAGGCTACGAGGAAAAATGTACCTGCGGGAAACAGCGAAAGAAAAGTTGCAAACGGGTTTATGCTGGCATATAAGACGGGAAATACTGACGGTAATGTGAGCAGAATCGGAGTGTATCCAATGCAGTCTTTGCTTTTGCCGGGTGCCAGTATTAAACTGGAATCAATCGGTCTTAATTCGAATTTTGAAACAGTTACAAAGTCTATCAATCCTGTATATACGGTTTCAAACGGAAATGGCAGTATTGATGCAAACGGTGTTTATACGGCAGGCAATACCGAAGGGAATGTAAATATTTCAGCTACGCTTGGGAACGCCGTTGGAGAAACGCAGGTAACAGTTGTAAAGAACGGACTTACAATTACACCGTCTATTACAGGACTAAAAATCAATCCGAAAGAAACCAAAGATATAAATATGAAAGTAATGCAAGGCAATGTAAAGGTGGTTTCGAGCGATAATTTATTTACATATAGCTGTGATGCGAATATAGGGGGAATAGACGCGAACGGACTGTTTACAGCGGTAGACAAAAATGGAGAAAAAGGGTACATATACATTAAATACGATAATTACAGCGTATCCATACCTGTTCAAGTAGGCGAAGATATAAAAGGGTTCTCTGATATTTACGGACATTGGGCGGCAAATGTTATTACGGAACTGGCTGGCAAAGGCATAGTAAACGGAATAGGCAACAATATGTTTAATCCTGACGGCAATTTAACCAGAGCGCAGTTTATGGCGCTACTTGCAAAGCTGTCGGGAGACGATGTTTCAAAGTCGCCTGCACAATTCTTCTATGATGTTGCAGGAACGGAATGGTTCGCACAGTATGTATATTGGGGCATGGAAAAAGGAATTACAAACGGTTCGAATCCGAACGAATTTTCTCCAAATGCCAATATTACACGAGAGCAAATGTGTACCATGCTTTGTAAATATGCAATTATGAAGGGAGTTAGTTTGCCGCAGACAAAGGAAAATGTAACTTTTAAAGATCAAAATAAAATATCCTATTGGGCAAAAGATTATATAATGACAGTTGCAGGGGCGGGAATAGTGAGCGGAACGCCTGACGGCAATTTTGAACCGAATGGAAACGCAACTAGGGCGCAATCAGCAATGATTATCTATAAATTCATCAATATGTAGAGCAGGAGGAATAAATGATAAAGGTAGAAAAATTAGACTCAGGTATAACACTGGTAAAACACAAACTTGTAGAAAGCCACGCAATAGGTATGGCTATATTTGTAAAAGCAGGAGTTGTAACCGAGGATGAAAACGAAAAAGGAATTTCCCATTTAATGGAGCATATGCATTTTTAAGGGAACCAAGAATTACACACAAAGGGAATTGGCATTTATAACTGATTCCTTGGGAGGCAATTTAAACGCTTATACAACAAAAGAGTCGACTTGCTATTACGCAAAGGTGCTTGATGATAATGGACCTAAGGCGGCGACGGTATTACTGGATATGCTAAACAATTCCACTTTTGATCCTGAGGAGCTGGAAAAGGAAAAAATGGTTGTAATTGAGGAAATGAATATGACGGACGATGATCCCGATGAATTCATTTTTGAAAAAGTGCAGCTTCATGTGCTAAAAGGCGGTTCGTATGGAAATAAAATTTTGGGTACGGAGGAATCGGTTTCGGGCTGCACAAGTCAAATGCTATTTGATTACAAGAAGAAGCATTATACGCAAGATAATGTTATAGTAGCAATCGCAAGCGGGGAAAATGATAGAGGTGTTGCAAAGATTTTGGAAGACGGAATAAAGCATTGGAATGTGGCTGAAAGCGTGAAACCGTTTGTGGAAAGCGATCCTTATTCTCCAGAATATTTCAGCGCGGTAAGGCATGTTGAACAATCGCATATGCTCATGGCAATTCCGTCTATTTCGGTAGATCACGAATGCGCGCCTGCCAGAAAGCTGGCATCTTTGATTTTAGGTGGCGGTATGTCTTCAAGATTGTTCCAAAAAATTAGAGAGGAACAGGGACTTGCATATTCTATATACGCGTCGGATTATTCTTTCTCGAAAGAAGGAACGCATATAATTTCGGCAGGAGTTGCGACGAACAGACTTGAAAGTGCAATCAAATCAATTAGAGCGGAACTTGAATATTTCAAAAATGGAGGGGTTAATCAAAACGAACTTGAACTTGCAAAAGAAATATTGAAAACTAATACGGTATTTTCGTATGACAATATGATGAAAACACTGCACTATGCGGCTACTTCGCAGCTCTTGTTAAACAAAGTAAAGACATTGGATGAAATCTTAGCTAAAATTGATGCGGTTACCATTGATGATGTAAATAGGGAAGCGGCAGTAATAGGCGCAAGTGAAAATTATACAGTAGGTTTGGTTTCCGATAATGAATACGATGTGGAAAGGATATATAAAAGCTGATGCAAAAAATAGCAACATTTGAAAAGGTGAGTTTTGAACAATTCAAAAAGGATTTTGAAGAAAATTGCGAAAAAGAATTATCCGAAGAAGAAATAAAGAAAATTTACGATTCTATAAAGTTACCTATCAGAGCAACTATAGGTTCGGCAGGTTATGACCTGTTTACACCGGTACCGTTTGCGCTTAAACCGAATGAAATGATAAAAATCGTTACCGGACTTAGAGTAAAAATAGAAGAAGGCTGGGTTTTAACCGTATTTCCGCGTTCAGGTTTGGGATTCAAATATCGATTGCAGCTAAATAATACGGTAGGTGTAATCGATGCGGATTACTACGATGCGGCAAACGAAGGACATATAATGGTTAAATTAACAAACGATACAAAAAGAGGGTAAGATTGTTACTTTAGAAGAAAACACAGCATTTGCGCAAGGTATATTTTTTTACCGTTCGGAATAACAACCGATGATGAGGTATCGCAAAAACGCACCGGAGGCTTCGGCAGCACGGGTATGTAGGAGAAGTTATGAAAATCGCAATAATTTCGTTTACAAAAAAATGGTATCAAACTGGCAAACCAAATAGATGAAACGCTAAAAAGGACAGGGATTCGAGTCTGAGGCAGATGCGCTTTCAAAGACTATTGATACATCAATTAAGACTTCTCTTTCGGAGTGGACAAAAAAAGAAATTTCAAACAAGAGATGCGATTATCTTTGTGGGAGCAACCGGTATTGCAGTTCGAGCAATAGCACCATATGTAAAATCAAAAAGACACGGATCCTGCTATAATTTGCGTAGATGAATTGGGCAATTATGTAATATCTTTACTATCCGGTCATCTTGGAGGTGCAAACGAGCTTAGCGCGGTGCTTTGCGAGAAAAAAATCGGGGCGGTGCCTATTATAAGTACCGCTACCGATTTGAACGGTGCCTTCGCCGTAGATACTTGGGCAAAAGCGAGAGAAGCTCGCAATATTGAATATCAAAGCGATAAAGGCGGTTTCATCCGAATTTTAAACAAAGAAACGGTTTATTTATGCAGTAAGTACTATATAACGGGCGAACTCCCACAGTATTTAGAACTTCTGGATGAAACGAAGTTTTTGATTATAAAAATCAGGAAAAAAACGGGTATCTATATCTCTGATGGGACAGATATGCAAGAAGTTGACGATAATTTATTGCGGTTAACTCCAAAGAATTTGCATTTAGGATTCGGATGCAAAAAAGATGTATCGGATGCTCAAGTTGAAACTTTGTTTTCGCAGATAATGAACGAAAACGGCTTCATAACTAATAGAGTTGCGAGCCCTAAATTCTATCGATATAAAGGCAATGAAAAAGCACTTATCAACTTGGCAAAGTCGATAAATGTTCCGTTTAACACATTTTCAGCTGAAGAATTGATGAGTATAGAAGGTGAATTTACAAAAATCGGGTTTTGTAAAAAGCGACGGTTGGCGTAGATACCGTTTGTGAACGCGCCGCAATGTTTTCAGCAGGGAAAAAAATGCAAAGTTGCTCGTAAAGAAAACTGCTTTGAATGGAGTTACTGTTGCTGTCAGTGAAGCACCCTGTCAGTATTAAGTTTTAATTTTCGTGGGAGATTTGATGAAAAAGGTATATGTAATCGGCATAGGAATGGGAAATCCTGGCGGAATAACACTTGAAGGGAAATTAAAGATAGAGGAAAGCGATTTGGTAATCGGGGCAAGGCGCATGCTCAACGCCTTTGCAGCCGAAAATCAAAAACAGTGTGATGCGATTACGCCCGCCGATATTTTTCGCTCAAATCGAAAAAAATCAGATGCGCAGATCATTTCGGTGCTTATGAGTGGCGATATAGGATTTTATAGCGGAGCTAAAAACTGCGCGAATTATTTGTTCTAAATTATGGCAGCTTTCTCGGTAATGACGAAGTTTGCGTCAGTTATGTACCGGGAATCAGTTCATTTGTTTATTTTCTTTCAAAACTCGGCTTGCCTTGGGAAGATGTAGTACCTGTCAGCTTACATGGCAGAGATAACGATCCCGTACAGGAGCTGAGAAAGCATGCAAAACTTTTTTTCTTAACCGATTCGGACAACAACACAGTCAGAAAGATTTGTCAACAAATAAATGATGCGGGATTTGGAAAACTTCAAATTTGTATTGGAGAAAAGTTATCGTATCCCGATGAAAAATCACGGCAGGAAAAAGTGGAAGATTTTGTAAATGTTGATTTTGAAAGTCTTAGCGTGATTTATTTGGAGAGAAAAGCTCAAAACGATTGTGAATTTTTAAATTTCAAAGATACGCTCGGAATAAACGATGAAATGTTTATAAGAACAAAAGTGCCAATGACAAAAGAGGAGGTTCGTACGGTTTCCGTGTCCAAGATGAATTTGAAGGATACGGATTGTGTTTACGATATAGGAGCAGGAACGGGTTCGGTATCTATCGAACTTGCTATTGCTTGCCGCAAGGGCGAAGTTTATGCCGTAGAAATCGACGAAGAAGCTGCGGATCTGATTGGCGAAAACAAAGCGAAATTTGGTCTTTCCAATCTGCATGTAGTAAGAGGGCTGCACCCGGCGCTATGAAGAATTTACCGAAACCGGATAAAGCGTTCATCGGAGGCTCAAAGGGCAATTTGAAAGAGATAATTTCGGATTTGCTCGAAAAGAACCCAAATATTCGTATAGTTGCCAATGCCGTTTCACTCGAAGCTATTTCGGAGTTGACCGGCTTGATTAAGCATTTTGAGTTTGAAGATACGCAGGTAGTTCAAATGAGCGTAGCGCGCAGTAAAAAAACTTGAAATTACAATTTGATGATGGGACAAAAATCCCGTATTTATCGTTGCTATGCAGCACAGCAACAGTTAAGAGGAAAAAAATGAAAAAGATTAAAGTACCTAGGATTCTTTTAGCCGCACCTGCAAGCGGAAGCGGCAAAACGACTATTACATGTGGCATTATAAGGGCTTTGACGAATAGAGGCCTTTCGGTAAGCTCGTTTAAATGCGGCCCGGATTATATAGATCCCATGTTTCATAAAAAAGCGCTCGGTGTGGATTCAAGGAATTTAGATCTTTTTTTTAACGACGAAAAATACTGTGAAATATTTGCTTGCTGAAAATGCAGAAAAAAAAGATATTGCGGTTGTTGAAGGTGTAATGGGATATTACGACGGACTTGCAGGAAAGGACTACAAAGCGAGTAGTTACGACCTTGCAAGAACAACCGCTACGCCTACGATTCTCATAGTAGATTGTAAAGGAAAGTCGGTATCAATTCTTGCAGAAATATACGGCTTTTTGAATATGGAAAAAGACAGCAATATCAAGGGTGTTATTTTGAATCGGGTTTCACCTATGATTTTTGAAGAAATAAAAGAACTTAATTGAAGAAAGATTAAAAATTCGTGTTCTTGGATATGTCGGGATGCTAAAAAAAGAGTACGCTCTTGAAAGCAGACATCTGGGACTTGTAATAGCAGATGAAGTCGAGAATTTAGACGAGATACTGGATTTCTTAGCTGCGGAATTTGAGAAAACTATAGATATGGATTTGCTCATAAAACTCGCAAGCGATGCACCGCAGATTGAATATGAGCCGATACAAGTATCGAGTCAAAAGTCTTTTAAAATAGCAGTTGCAATGGATAGAGCGTTTTGCTTTTATTATCAGGACAATCTTGATTTATTGAAAAAACTCGGTGCGGAGATTTGTTGTTTCAGCCCGCTTGCCGACGACAAATTGCCTGATGATATATCGGCGCTTTATCTGGGGGGAGGTTACCCTGAGCTTTATCTTCCACAACTTTCGCAAAATACAAAGTTGCTTACGCAAATTTTTGAAAAACTTACTAACGGACTTGCGTGTATCGCAGAATGTGGCGGGTTTATGTACTTACACGAAACGATTGAAGATAAAGAACACAATAAATATCCGATGGTCGGATTTATTAAGGGAGAAAGTGTCTACGCGGGAAAGCTCGTGCGGTTCGGGTATATAGATATGACAGCTAAAGGCGAGTCGATATTCGGGGGAGAAGGCACAAAACTTAAAGGGCACGAATTTCACTATTGGGACAGCACAAATAACGGAGATGCGTTTGTAGCACAAAAACCGCTTAGGAAAACATCGTGGGAATGTGTAATAGGTAATGAAAATTTGTATGCAGGCTATCCGCATATTCATTTTTATTCAAATATTACCGCAATAGAAAGGTTTGTAAAAAGATGTCAGGAAAATGCCTAAATTGTGAAATCAATACGGATAAAAATCCCGAGTTGTCGCCCGAAGGAGAACTTCGAAAGGGATATACTACAGGTAGCTGTGCAACTGCAGCTGCCAAAGCTGCAGCATATTTAATATTTAAAGGCAGCTGCGCGGAGGTGTCAATAATGACACCGAAAGGAATAAAACTCGAACTTGAGGTTTTGGAACCGCAAATAATTGACGAAAAAACAGCAAAGTGCGGTATTCGTAAGAATAGCGGAGACGATCCGGATATTACAGACGGAGTGATGATTTACGCAAAAGTAAGCCTAAATGACGACAGCAGCGGAAAAATTTTGATTGACGGAGGGGAAGGTGTAGGTAGAGTAACATTGCCGGGACTTTCCTGCAAAGTTGGAGAAGCGGCGATAAATCCTACTCCCAGAAAAACTATAGAAGCGGCTGTATCAGAAATTTTACAGAAGTTTGATTACAAAGGCGGCGCATTCGTTGAAATATCGTTGCCACAGGGGGTAGAGCTTGCAAAACGGACATTTAACCCGAAGCTGGGTATCGTGGGAGGACTTTCTATCATCGGTACAAGCGGTATAGTTGAGCCTATGAGCGAACAGGCTTTGATTGATACTATTAAGGTGGAAATGAGCATGCGCAAGGCTACAGGATGCAAGAACCTGCTTATCACACCCGGCAATTACGGAGAAACATTTTTGAAAGAGAATTTCGATGTAGACAGATTTTATTCTGTCAAATGCAGTAATTTCATAGGAAATGCGCTTGATTTTGCAGAGCAGATGGGTTTTTCGGGCATACTTTTTATGGGACATATAGGCAAGCTGTCAAAGCTCGCAGGCGGTATAATGAATACGCATTCAAAATATGCGGATTCACGAATGGAGATAATGGCGGCATATGCGGCGAAGCTTGGAGCAAAGCAGGAACTGATTGAAGAAATATTTAATTGCGTTACTACCGACAGTGCATATGAGAAAATAAAAGAAGCGGATGCTCTGCTTTGTGAAAAATTTAATGAAGCTGTTAATGGAAAGGATAATATATCATTTAAAAGCTCGCACACACGATACGCTTGAAGTTGCGGCAGTGATGTTTTCGAATAAATACGGATTGCTTGCCAAAAGCGACAATGCGGATGAATTTATAAAAAAATTGGAAAAAACAAATTAGGAGAAGGGTATGGTAAATTTTGTTGGAGCAGGTCCGGTGCGGTTGATTTGATAACCGTAAAGGGGACAAAACTTATTGAAAGAAGCGGATGTAATCATATATGCAGGCTCGCTTGTAAATCCGGAACTTTTGAAAAATGCAAAAGACGGCTGCGAAATATTTAACAGCGCGACTATGACTTTGGAAGAAGTGGTAGAGGTAATGCAAAGAGCGGAAAGTGAAAACAAGATGACCGTAAGGCTTCATACGGGAGATCCGAGCCTGTACGGTGCAATCAGAGAGCAAATGGATATTTTGGAAACCAAGGATATTGAATTTCAGGTTACTCCGGTGTAAGTTCATTTTGCGGGGTTGCTGCAGCATTGCAGGCAGAATATACTTTACCGTCTGTTTCGCAAAGCGTCATCATAACGCGCATGGAGGGCAGAACTCCGGTGCCGGAAAAAGAAGAAATGTCCCTGCTTGCATCGCACGGTGCGACTATGACCATATTCTTGTCAACAGGTCTTTTGGACATGCTGGAGGAAAAATTGATTGCCGGTGGAGCATACACAAAGGATACGCCTGCTGCGATTGTTTATAAAGCAACATGGCCGGAAGAAAAAGTTTTTAGATGCACAGTTGGAACATTGGCAAAAACTGCAAAAGAAAAAATAACATTACAAAGACTGCAATGATAGTAGTTGGAGGATTTTTAGCAGACAGCTATGAACGCTCAAAAATTGTATGACGGTACGCTTACACACGAATTTCGGGAGGGAAAGTAAGTGAACAAAATATATGTTGTAGGGCTTGGTCCCGGCGCAGCCGACCAAATAACACCTAAGGCTATGGATGCCTTGAAGCAGAGCGATGTAATTGCAGGATATACGGTTTATGTAGACCTGATTCGCGACCAATTTTCGGATAAAGAATTTATTACAACGCCAATGAAAAAGGAAAGTGAAAGATGTAAGCTCGCTATTGAGGAAGCTCTCAAAGATAGAACTGTGGCAATGGTTTGCAGTGGCGATGCCGGAGTTTACGGAATGGCAGGACTTATGTACGAGATGGCGGAAGTGATGAATGTTGTAAATCGGCTTGAAATAGTTATAATTTCAGGAATTACCGCTGCTTGCAGTGGGGCGGCTTTGCTTGGAGCGCCGCTTATCCATGATTTCGTAGTAATTAGCTTAAGCGATCTTTTGACGCCGTGGGAGCTGATAGAAAAAAGGCTTGAGGCTGCTGCAATGGCGGATTTTTCTATAGTATTATACAATCCGTCGAGCATGAAAAAGACACGATTATTTGCAAAAGGCATGCGATATAATTTTGAAGTACAGAAATAAAGATAATGTTGCAGGATATGTTGAAAACATTGGCAGAGAAGGCGAAACTGCGATAGTTACGGATTTGAAAACCTTTGAGAGATACAAGTGTAAATATGTTTACAACAGTATTTATAGGTAATTCAAAAACTAAAAAAATATAGGTGGCAAAATGGTAACGCCTAGGGGGTACAAAGAGGTAGATGTTTAGCGGATTCCTTTTGACACTGAATCATTTGGAAATACGATGCAATATGGGATTTTTGATTTTACTGCTTCCTTTGATATTTGCGTATTTACTCGATATGATTTTTCGGAGATCCGGAAAATCTTTTGGCACCCGATTAGGGCAATAGGATTTTTGATTTCGACATTCGAAAAACTCTTTAGAAGAATTTTTTTCCCGCATCAAGCAACGGAGAAATCATCGGCGGAACATTACTGGTATTCTTTACCATTCTAATTAGCGTAACGGTTCCAAGCTGCATAATATTTTTGCGTACAGATTTAATTTGTTTTTGGCTTGATAATAGATAGCATTTTTGTGTTATTATTTATTGTCGGCAAAAGTCATTGCGAAGAGAGAGCCTAAAGGTTTACAGACCGTTAAAAAAACGCTGATATTAGTGCAGCCAGAGGATTTTTGTCGATGATAGTCGGCAGAGATACAGACAATCTGGATGAAGAAGGAATTTCTAAAGCTACCGTAGAAACGATAGCTGAAAATACAGCTGACGGAGTTATTGCGCCGATGATATACATTGCGATTGGCGGAGCTTCACTCGGGTATTTTTACAAAGCGGTAAATACTATGGATTCTATGATTGCATACAAAAATGAAAAATATTTTTACTTTGGAAAAGTTGCTGCAAAAATGGATGACATAGCAAATTTTTACCGGGCGAGAATTACAGCTGTTTTTGATGATAATTGCAAGTTTTTGCTTGGATATGATTACAAAAATGCGATTAAAATTTTCGTAAGGGACAGGTACAAACACGCAAGTCCGAATAGCGCACAAACAGAAGCCGTATGTGCAGGAGCACTCGGCGTAAGGCTGGCAGGTGATGCGTATTATTTCGGCAAATTATACAAAAAGGAATATATAGGTGATGAAATGCGTCGTGTCGAAGCAGATGATATATTGCGTGCTAATCGTTTGCTTTATGTAACTTCGGCGCTTGGTTTGCTTTTTTGTATTTTGATAAGGGTATTTATAATATGGCTGATTTGATACATGGTGGTGATATTTACAGCTTTGAGGATAGAAAAGTAATCGATTTTTCTGCAAATATAAATCCTCTCGGGATACCGACAGGGGTAAAAGAGGCGATTATAAGTAATTTGGACTTATTTGCACATTATCCCGATCCTTTGTGCCGAAAACTTTCGGACAAAATTGCAAAAGCAGAGGGCGTTGAAAGTAGTCAAGTGATTTGCGGAAACGGAGCGGCTGATTTGATATTCAGACTTGCTATTGCGTTAAAGCCGAAAAAGGCACTGGTGCTTGCACCTACATTTGCAGAATACGAAATTGCAATGAATACAGTCGATTGCGAAGTAGCTCATTACATGCTTACAGAGGAGAATAACTTCGAAGTAGACGAGGGTTTTATATGCGAACTTAAAAAATGCTTACGATATTGTATTCATATGTAATCCGAACAATCCTACAGGGAAGCTGACGAACAAGAAAATTTTACTTGAGGCATTGCAGGTTTGCAAAGCTGTAGGAACACTCATAATGGTAGATGAATGTTTCCTTGAATTTTGCAACTATTATGAAAAAATCACATTGAAACCCTATATAAAATGAGTTTTCAAATCTCATGATATTAAAGGCTTTTACAAAGATATATGCAATACCGGGCTTAGACTCAGGGTACGCATTGACATCGAATTTTGGAGCTTATTGAAAAAACTTAAAAGTGTAGCGCAACCTTGGGCAGTTTCACAGATAGCACAAATAGCGGGAATTTACGCACTTAATGAAACGGACTATGTGGAAACCGCGATAGCGCAAATACAAACAGAAAAAGGATTTTTTTAGTATCAAAACTAACAGAGTTAGGGAATAAAAAGTGTATGTTTCCGAAGCAAATTATTTACTTTTGAATATAAAGAACGCAAACGGATACAATGCGCTTGACTTTAAACAAAAACTCGCAGATGAGGGCATTTTAATTCGCAGTTGTTCAAATTACAGGGGACTTGATGAAAACTATTTTAGAATAGCAATTCGCAATCACTTTGAAAAATTTGAAATTGCTTGAAGCACTTTTCGAATATTTTGAATTAGAATATAGGAGGAACTATGGCAAAATCTATAATGATTCAAGGGACTATGTCGAACGCCGGCAAAAGTTTACTGGTTGCAGGATTATGTAGAATATTTAAGCAAGACGGCTATTCGGTAGCACCTTTTAAATCTCAAAATATGGCGCTAAATTCCTTCATTACAAAAGAAGGTTTGGAAATGGGACGGCACAGGTAGTACAGGCGGAAGCTGCAGGAATAGAGCCTCCGTTTTGATGAATCCGATATTGCTCAAGCCGACCAGCGACAAGGCATCTCAAATTATATTAAACGGTAAAGTTTACGACAATATGGATGCTAAGGAGTACTACTCCAGAAAGCGCGAAATGGTTCCTCATATAAAAGAGGCATATGACAGCCTTGCTTCGAAACACGATATAATAGTGATAGAAGGTGCCGGAAGTCCTGCGGAAATAAATTTACAGGATAACGACATCGTGAATATGTATATGGCGCATCTTGCCGAAGCGCCGGTGCTTCTTGCAGGCGATATAGACAGGGGCGGAGTTTTTGCTTCGCTTGTAGGCACGATGATGCTTTTTAAAGATGAAGACCGAAAAATGGTAAAGGGCACTTTGATAAACAAATTTAGAGGTGATAAAGCTATATTGGCGCCGGGACTTGATATGCTTAGGGATATAGTGAAAGTACCGACTGTCGGAGTGATACCGTATTTGCATGTCGATATAGACGATGAAGACAGCTTGACAGAGCGATTTGATAGTAAAAAGACGGTTGCACCCATTACGATTGCGGTAATAAGGCTTCCAAGGATATCAAACTTTACGGATTTTAACGCGCTTGAGTATTCGAAAATTGCGAAGATTCAATATGTTGACAGGGTGGCTGACCTTGGTAATCCGGATATGATAATCATACCGGGAACAAAGAATACTATGGCGGATTTACTATGGCTGCGTCAATCAGGTTTGGAAGCAAGCATTTTGAAATATGCAAAGGCAGGAAAGCCTATATTCGGAATTTGCGGAGGATTTCAGATGCTGGGAGAGGAGCTGTCCGATCCGTACAATGTAGAACATGGCGGTGATTTGAAAAGGAATGGGACTGTTGCCTGCAAAGACCGTATTTGAAGAAGAAAAAACTACCACTCAGGCAAAAGGGATATTTAATGTAATAGATGACGGATTTTTCAAGGAGCTTTCCAATGTAGGCTTTGAGGGTTACGAAATCCATATGGGAAATACCGTCAAAAATGAAAATTCCAATGCTAAAGAGCTTACGCTTATTACGGAAATATCCGTACAAAATGCGAAAAAGCCTGCAGGACTTTATAGTAAAAATGTGTATGGATCTTATATTCACGGCATATTTGATAATCAAAATGTTGTAAAAGCCTTACTTACGAGTTTGCTTGCAGCAAAGGGCCTTGATCCGGATATGGCTGTCGGAATTGATATCGCATCTTACAAAGACCGGCAATACGATATCTTGGCAGACGGAATTCGTAGCAATATGGATATGGATATGCTTTATGATATTTTTAAATAAAGGTATATAATTGGTAAAATAGGAGATAAGTATGAAAAATAGAATTGCAAAAAGGTATTACCCGAGGAAATTGAGAAACGCAGCTTTGAAATTATTACACAAGAGCTTGGCGAACGCACGCTACCCGAGAAAAATTGCCCCTGATAGTGAAAAGGGCGATTCACACATCTGCGGATTTCGACTATTATGAGAATATGAAATTTTCGACCGATGTTGTGGACAAAATTGCAGCTGCTATCAGAAAAGGTGCGGTAATCGTTACGGATACTCAAATGGCTAAGGCAGGGATAAGTAAACCGACGCTTGCGAAGTACGGAGGAGAGGTTTTGTGCTTTATGTCGGACGAAGATGTTGCACAAAAAGCTAAAGAGGACGGAACTACAAGAGCAACGGCATCGATCGACAAAGCTGCAACTTTGGAAAAACCGATTATATTTGCGATAGGCAACGCTCCTACGGCGCTTGTAAGAATCAGAGAACTTTACGAGGAAGGCAAACTGAAACCGGAAGCCGTAATAGGAGTGCCTGTGGGATTTGTAAATGTTTGTGAGTCAAAAGAACTGATAATGGAAACGGATATACCGTACATAGTGGCAAAAGGGCGAAAAGGCGGCAGTAATGTTGCCGCTGCAATATGCAACGCCATATTATACATGATGCGTGATAACAAAATTTAAGAGGAGAGAGAAATGTTTGGCTTAAAAAAGAAAGAAGACGTATTTTACACACTATTCATCGAGTACGCAAGGAAGATTGAAATTGTTGGTGAGAAGTTTTTAGATTTAATCGAGCATTACGAAAATGTTGAGGAAAAGGTTGAAAAAATAAAGGTTCTCGAAACGGAATGCGATATGCATGCACACGACATATTAAACAAATTAAACGTCGCTTTCATCACTCCTTTTGATCGTGAAGACATATACAATGTTACCAAGCAGATGGACGATATTGTTGACTGCATAGAGGAAGCCTCAAACCGCTTTGTCGTATTTGATGTAAAGGAAATCCGCAAGGAATCTATGCTAATGGCAAATTTGATATTGCAAAGTACAAGGGAACTTGTGGTGCTCTTTGAAAATCTGCCTGATTTAAAGAAAAACGATTTGGTGAAAACGCAGATAATCGAGGTTAACAGGCTCGAAAATGAAGGTGATGTAATATATAGAGAAGCACTTATGAAGCTGTTTAGAGAAGATATAAATCCTATTGAGCTTATCAAATGGAAACACATATTTGAGCAGATAGAAAACAGTTTGGATTCATGCGAAAATGTTGCAAATATTATCGAAGGAGTGGCAATGAAATATGCTTAGCCCTTTACTTTTAAGCGTTCTTGTGGTTGCGCTGATATTTGAGTTTATAAACGGCTTTCACGATACGGCAAATGCGATAGCAACATCGGTCTATACTCGTGCGCTTCAGCCGAAGCAGGCTATTTTGATGGCTGCGGTATGTAATTTCATAGGAGCTCTTGTAAGTGAAAAAGTTGCACTGACTATTTCAAAAGGGCTGGTAAACATAGATTTGGAACAGTATGTTATACTGTCTGCACTTATAGCTGCAATAATTTGGAATTTAATAACTTGGTGGCGCGGTATACCAAGCAGCTCATCACATGCTCTTATTGGAGGACTTTTGGGTGCGACAATAGTGTATACGGCATCGCTTAAGTATGTATCGTGGGAGGGAGTGCTTTATAAGGTTATAATCCCGCTATTTTCTTCGCCGATACTCGGATTTTTGTTCGGTATACTTATAATGAGACTGATATTCATACTTTGTATGAACCTATCGCAAGGCAAGGTAAACAATATGTTTAAAAAATTACAGGTGCTTTCATCTGCGTTAATTGCATATTCGCACGGTAACAATGATGCTCAAAAGACTATGGGAATAATTACGCTTGCACTTATGACGGGAGGAGAGCTTGCGGCAGACGCAGGTGTTCCTACATGGGTCAAAATTGCATGCGCAATAACAATGTCTGCAGGTACATCTGTCGGAGGTTGGAAGATAATGAAAACCATGGGTAACGGTGTTACAAAGTTGGGACCTGCAAGCGGATTTGCTTCTCAAATGGGTGCGACTATAGCTATTGAAGGAATGTCGTTTTTGGGAGCACCGGTCAGCACTACACAGGTAATTACCACATCTATCATGGGAGCGGGTAGCGTAAAAAGACTTTCGGCTGTAAAATGGGGAATGGCAGGAAGTATCATAAGGGCGTGGTTTGTAACGCTGCCTACTACTATGATTATAGGTGGAGTTACCTGTTATATAGTGTCTGTTATCCTATAGGAGATATATATGATTACACGAGAAAACTTAGAAAAGAGAGAACACGAGTGGTTGTCGAAATTTGCCTGTAAAGCGGATGAAAGTAAGGGAAGATTAAAGGATGAAGAACCTTGCCATTTGCGAACAGCCTTTCAACGCGACAGGGACAGGATAATTCATTCAAAATCTTTTCGCAGGCTCATGCACAAGACACAAGTTTTTCTCGCTCCGGAGGGAGATCATTTTAGGACAAGGCTTACGCACACCATAGAGGTGTCGCAGGTTGCACGAACTATTGCAAGAGCACTCGCTTTAAATGAAGATTTAACAGAAGCTATCGCGCTTGGACACGATTTGGGACATACTCCGTTCGGACATAGCGGAGAAGAAATTTTAGACAGGATATTTAAAGAAAATAAGGGCGAAGATTTCGGTTTTAAACACAATGTTCAAAGCCTAAGGGTAGTAGATGTACTCGAGGGAAAGAAAATGGGCGACGGACTTAATTTGACAGCTGAAGTAAGAGACGGCATTGTTTGTCATTCGGGATCTAAACATGCTTTTACACTTGAAGGTGAAATAGTACGGCTTAGCGATAGAATTGCATACATAAATCACGATATCGACGATGCTTTGCGTAGCGGAGTTATCGGGTTTGACGATTTGCCCAAAGATTTGATACAAATTTTTGGGAAGTACTCACTGGCGAACGAATTGATACGCTCGTAACGGACATAGTAAAAAAACAGCGCAAACAAAAATGATATAAAACAAAGTCAGGAATGCAGGGAAGCTATGAACAGCCTTAGGACGTACATGTTTCAGAATGTCTACAAAAATGAGCACGTCAAAAAACATGAGGACTTAAACAAGGTTGAAATAGTAATAAGGTCATTGTTTGATTATTACATTAAAAATCCGGAAAAGCTGCCGATGAATTTCTTGCTTTGCAGCTACGATTTGAAAGAGATGAATTGGTCAAAAGATTACATAGCAGGAATGACTGATAGATATGCTTTAACACTTTACAGTGAAATTTTCTTGCCTAAGGGCTGGAAATAAAATGGCGGGAGTTTAAATTGGGAAGTTCATTTAAAGAAGGGAACATAATAGCAGATATTAAAGATAGAACGGACATAGTCGATGTTATTTCCGAAGTGGTGGCTTTGAAACGGGCGGGAAATAATTACAAAGGGCTTTGTCCGTTTCATGCTGAAAAACACCTTCGTTTGTTGTATCGAAAGATAAGCAAATATTTACCTGTTTCGGTTGCGGCGCCACCGGTGATGCTATAGAGTTTACGAAACGATATTACAACCTTGAATTTAACGAAGCAATCGAAAAACTTGCAAAAAATGCAGGAATTGAATACACGGCATATAAGCACGAAGAAGATGATAAATATAAGAAATACTATGAAATAAATCGGGAAGCGGCGCTTTTTCTTTTTAAGAATCTTGCGAAGAAGGGAAATCTCGGGTACGAGTATATAAGAAAAAGGGGAATTTCGGATGCAACTATCAAAGCCTTCGGTATAGGATATGCACCGGATTCGTGGAATTCGCTTTGCAATTATTTTTAAAGGAAAATATGAATTCAAAAATATTAAAAGAGCTTGGATTGGTTTCGGAGAAGAACGGACGATATTTCGATAAATTCAGACATAGACTTATGTTTCCGATAATAGATACCAAAAGGGCGTGTTATCGGGTTTGGTGGTAGAGCAATAGGGAATGCCGAACTGAAGTATTTAAATTCACCCTGAGAATGTTATTTTTAAGAAAAATAATCTGTATGGACTAAATATATGTAAAAAAGACATTTCAAAAGCGGACAAGGCACTAATTGTTGAGGGATATATGGATGTTGTGTCTTTAGCTCAAGCGGGTATAAAAATTACAGTAGCTTCTTTGGGAACGGCTCTGACTCAAGAACAGGGCGCACTTCTCAAAAGATATACAAAGAATACGATTTTGGCATACGATTCGGATTCGGCAGGAATGAAGGCGGCACTTAGGGGGATAGATATTTTGATTTCCGCAGGGTGTAAGCCCAAAGTCTTGACGATAGAAGGGGCAAAAGATCCGGACGAGTTTTTAAAGAAACATACCAAAGACGAGTTTGAAAAACTGCTCAATGCGGCACTGCCGCACACACAATATCGTATAAATGTATTGAAATCAAGATACAACCTTGATATTTACGAAGAAAAGATAGAGTTTATAAAAGAAGTATCCTTGTTGTTGAAGGAACTCACGCCGGTCGAAACTGACATATACATTACGAAACTGGCTTCGGAAATAAATGTGTCGGCAAATGCTATAAAACTCGAAATGAGGGGTATCAAAAACAGTACAAAGCTAATTCTTTAATAAACGGATTAAATAACAATACACCAAAGCTACAAATTGATGTATTTGAAAAAACCTTTTATGCTCTTGCAATGCACAGTAAAGATTTTTCGACAGCTTGAAAATGAGTTTATACGAATTCAAACTGAAAATTCAAAGTTTTTATTTGAGAAAATTATTGATTACTACAATCAAAAGTCAGAATTTGAGATTGACGATTTTAGACTTCAAGAAGCCTTGGAACCTCCAATTTTCACTATGACTATGGACATTTGGGAAAATATCAAACTGGGAGATAAACCTGAGAAAATACTTGAAGATTGCTTACAAAACATAAAAACTGAAAGACTCAAAACGAAAGAAAACGAACTGATATTACAAATTTCCATAGCAGAAGAAAACGAAGAAGATCATAAAGATGACATACTGAGATTGCAACAAGAATTACTAAAAATTGCGGACAAATGGAGGGAAGGCACATGGTGAATGAAGAAGAAAAATATCGATATAAGAGAATATGCAACGGAATTGGCACAAAAGGCGAAAAACAGAGGCAAGATATCTTATAAAGAGGTTGCGGACTATCTTTGTGTCGGCGGAGCTCGATAAGGATCAGGCTGATGATTTTTTATGATTTTCTTTTCGAAAGAGGGAGTCGATCTGGTAAACGAAGTCGATCCTGACGAGTTCGATATGTTCAGCCTTGAGAGTTTTTGACGATAATTTAAAAATCGAAGATGAAAAAGATTTATCGATTGAAAATTTGGAAGAAATACAGGTTGAAGAGGATTTAGAGGCGGCCCTGCCAAAAGGGATAGCAGTTGACGATCCTGTTAGAATGTACCTTAAGGAAATAGGAAAGTACAACTTTTGTCCGGTGAAGATGAAATAGAGCTTGCAAAAAAGATGGATGCAGGCGATGAAGCTGCAAAGCAAAGGCTTTGTGAGGCGAACTTAAGGCTTGTTGTAAGTATCGCAAAGAGATATGTCGGCAGAGGAATGTTGTTTTTGGACTTGATTCAAGAGGGAAACCTTGGCCTTATCAAAGCAGTTGATAAGTTTGACTGGAGAAAGGGCTACAACCAGCACATATGCCACTTGGTGGATAAGGCAGGCAATCACACGCTCTATCGCAGATCAGGCGAGAACCATTAGAATACCGGTTCATATGGTCGAAACTATAAATAAGCTGATTCGTGAATCAAGAAAATTATTACAGGAGTACGGGCGTGAACCTACACCTAAGGAAATAGCTGTACGCATGGATATAAGCGAAGAAAAGGTACGAGAGATAATGAAAATCGCTCAAGAACCTGTATCTTTGGAAACGCCTATAGGAGAAGAAGAGGATAGTCATCTTGGAGATTTTATACCTGACGATGAGATACCTGCACCTGCAGATGCTGCAGCTTCTGCGATGCTCAAGGAACAGCTAAACGAAGTATTGCAAACCCTTACGGATAGAGAGCAAAAAGTTTTGAAATTAAGATTCGGACTCGAAGACGGTCATGCAAGAACTCTCGAAGAGGTTGGAAAGCGTTTCAATGTAACGCGTGAAAGAATAAGACAAATCGAAGCAAAGGCATTGAGAAAACTCCGAAATCCGTCTAGAAGCAAAAAACTTAGAGACTATTTGGAGTAGGTATAAACAGTGAAAAAGATAACAGAAAGGCTGTCTTGCATAGCTTCTCTGATAGGAATCGGAAAAACCGTGGCAGATGTTGGAACGGACCACGGTTTTTTACCTATTTACTTGCATATGGAATGTGAATCTCCGTATGTAGTTTTGTCAGATATCAGCAGAGCGTCGCTTCAAAAGGCGATAGATAATGTGAGCAGCGTTTTTCAAGAGGATGAAATAAAAAGATATTTTGATTTTCGCTTAGGAAGCGGACTTGATATTTTGAAGCACGGTGAAGTTGATGCGGTAGTGTTTGCAGGCATGGGTGGAGAGCTTATGGTAAAGCTCATGCAAGATGACATACTGAGAGTTTTGCAAAATTCGTATTTCAACCGCGAACGGGACAAGGTTTTTGAGATATTGGCTTTTGTCAAAATGGTTTTGAAAATCGAAAGGGAAAAGCTGGTAACAGAAGGAAAGTTTATATGTGAAGTTTTGAGTGCTAATTATACAGGAAAATAGAGTCGGACTTGAAACCGTTTGTAAAGAACGATGTTACATATGAAATTACACAAAAAGATGCTTGCAGGAAAACGGAGAGCTGGGAATAAAATTTTTAAATTCAAAAATAAAAAGAAAAATTTTATAAAAACGGATTGGACAAAACTGAAATGGAAGTAAGCGAAAAAGCTCAGAATATTGAGAATTTGAAATATTTGAATGAACTTTTAAATAAGTGCGGTATGTAGGGGTGATTTTATCGTTACATATAGTGAAATAAGCGATGTTCTAAATCAAATCGCACCGCTTAGCCTGGCAGAGGATTGGGATAATCCGCTTTTTCAAATATTACTTGACAAAAAGGAAATAAGGACGGTCCTTTGTGCCTTGATGTTACGGCAGCCGTTATAAAAAGAAGCGATAAATGCAAAATGCAGATTTAATAATCAGTCATCATCCTATGTATTTCAGTTCTTTTAGAAATATTGTAAGCGAGATTTGGTTTTCAGATTATACGATTGAACTGATTAAAAACGGAATATCGGTATATTCGTCGCATACTTCGTCTCGACAAGGCTGAAAAAGGTACGAATTTTTATTTGGCAAAAATGCTGGGACTTTCCGATTTACATTTTTTTGACGAAGTTTATGAAAAATCAATCGGCATCTACGGGGAACTTCCTGCAAATGAGAGCGTCAGCAGTTTTTGTAGCAAATATGTATCAAACATTGATATAGATACGCATACTGTGAGGATTGTAGGTGATACTGATGCCAAAAATCCTTAAGGTGGGAATTTGTACCGGAGCGGGCATGAGCGAATTTCAAATTTCGCAGAAGCTGAGCTGCGATGTATTTATTACCGGAGATTTAAAATACCACGAGGCGCTTTGTGCTTTTGAAAAAAATAAGCTATTGATAGATATAGGACACTTTGACAGTGAAAAATTTTTGTTGAAAAATTTAGCTGCGCAGCTTAGGAATATATATGGCGAAAAGATTAAATATTATACAAACAAAAACAATGTTAAATCCTTTTTAAAAACGCTTTGATTTGTGGTAAAATATAGTATTGGGTAAGTCAGACAATCGCAGGCAGAAATGCGTGAGGAAAGTCCGGGCTCCATAGAGCGAGAGTGCCAGATAACGCCTGGCGTAGGTAACTATAGGGAAAGTGCAACAGAAACATTCCGCCGAAACAGTTAGGCTGTGGTAAGGTTGAAATGGTGAGGTAAGAGCTCACCGGCGTTTTGGAAACAAAGCGGCCGTGTAAACCCCACTCGGAGCAAGACCAAATAAGGATGTAAGGGTAGCTGCTCGTTATCCCTGGAAGGTAGGTCTGCTTGAGCATAGCAGCGATGTTATGCCTAGATAGATGATTGTCAAATACAGAACCCGCTTATAGACTTGCCCATACCTCTTTATAGAGGTTTTTAATAAATTAAATTTTTAACAATCGCTTTTATAATCCAAAAGAGGGAATAAAAATATATATATGAAAGAACAAGCAAATTCAAATATATTGAAAGGACAAAGCAAAACGATATAAGCGATAATAAAATGGGTGTAATGCCTATTGGAAAGCTGATGATTACACTTTCGTGGCCGGCTATGATATCTATGCTTATTCAGGCGCTGTATAACATAGTCGACAGTATGTTTGTGGGTATGATAAGCGAAGCGGCGCTTTCGGCGATTACTTTGATATTTCCTGTTCAAATGTTTTTGATTGCGGTTGCAATCGGTACGGGAGTTGGTGTAGGTTCGCTCATTTCACGAAAAATCAGGAGCCAATGAGCAGGACGAAGCAAACGATGTAGCTAGCCACGGCTTCTTTTTGTCGTTTGTAAATTGGAGTGTATTTGCGTTATTCGGAGTATTTGGCGTCAAAGCCTTCATGAATTTGTACGATGTATCGGACTATATCATTCAAAATGGAGGTATCTATCTGCAAATAATTTGTATAGGTTCTGTTTTTGCACTTGTCGAGGTAAACATAGAAAAAACACTGCAATCTACAGGAAATACAATTATGCCTATGTTCGCCAGCTTGATTGGTGCGGTTACAAATATAATACTTGATCCGATTTTTATATTTGGAATTGGCCCTATTCCTCAAATGGGAGTGATAGGAGCTGCCATTGCGACGGTAATAGGACAGGCGGTTTCTATGTGCGTGGGACTTTTCCTTATATTCGGGTATAGTCATGATGTAAAGATTAAAGTCAAGGGTTTTCGCTTTAAAGCTGATATACTAAAACAAATATATATCGTAGGCGCTCCGTCAATACTAATGCAAACGGTAAGTTCTATAATGCTTTTCATGATGAACAGCATCATAGCGGTATCACAAACGGCAATAGCTATTTTTGGAAGCTACTTTAGGGCTCGGAGCTTCATATTTATGCCCGTATTTGGACTTAATCAAGGAGCGATGCCGATAATAGGATACAACTTTGGAGCAAAAAACAAGGAACGAATGATGAAAGCATACCAAACCGGACTTGCTTTTTCAATCGCTATTATGACTATTGGAATGTTGGTGTTCTTGGCAATTCCGGAAAGGCTACTTTATATTTTCAGTGCATCGGACGTGATGATTGAAATGGGTGTACCGGCGCTTAGGATACTCAGCTTAGCTTTCATTCCTGCAGGTTTTGCAATTATGACATCGGCAACATTTCAGGCAACGGGACACGGACTTTTGAGTATGTGGCAGTCCTTATTGCGACAAATATTGGTACTGGTACCGGTAGCTTTCGTATTGGTAAGACTTTTCGGAATATCGTATGTATGGTGGTCATTCCCGATTTCAGAACTTGCCGATGTAGTCTTTTCAATGATACTACTTAGAAGATTATACAAAAGGGAAATAGCTACTTTAGCATAAAGATAGCGACTTAATGGAGGCTTTAGATGAAATTAGGCATAGATTTGGGTTCAACAACCGTAAAACTTGTATTGCTTGATGATAATAATGAAATTGTTTTCAAATGTTATGAAAGGCATATGTCAAATGTTTTTGAAAAGGTTGCGGAGCTTTTGGACAATTTATATAAGGAAGTTGGAGATATAGATGTAAAGCTCGTAATAACAGGCTCGGGCGGACTTTCTCTTGCGGAAAAAATGGGTTTGCCGTTTGAGCAAGAGGTGATTTCGTGTAGCGCTGCGGTGGAAGCACTAATCCCCGAGACGGATGTAGTTATCGAGCTCGGGGGTGAGGACGCCAAGATTACATTTTACGGCATGAGTATCGAGCAAAGAATGAACGGAACTTGTGCAGGCGGTACGGGAGCGTTTATCGACCAGATGGCGGTGCTTTTGAATACGGATGCATCAGGTCTAAATGAGGCAGCGAAAAAACATGAGATAATATACCCTATTGCCGCAAGGTGCGCGTTTTTGCAAAAGCAGACATTCAGCCGCTTATAAACGAGGGGGCATCGGTAAACGATTTGGCGGCTCATATTTCAAGCTGTCGTAAATCAAACTATCAGCGGACTGGCTTGTGGCAGACCTATCAAAGGAAATATCGCATTTTTGGGAGGACCTTGTCGTTTTTGGATGAACTTAGAAACAGATTTATCCAAACTTTGGAATTGGGTGAGGACAATGTAATATTTCCCGAACTCGCAGTATTTTGTTGCGCTTGAGCTGCGCTTATAGCGAACAAACACGATATTCATAGATTATCAGATATACTGCAAAAAATGAAGCATACCGAAAATACAAAGTCTGATTCTATGGATACACTGGAGCCGTTATTTGAAAGCAAAGCGGATTATGCTAAATTCCAAAAAAGACACGCAGCTCAAAAGGTTAAGAGAAAAGATATATCAAAGGTCAGCGGACCTGTATTTCTTGGAATTGACGCAGGTTCTACAACTACAAAAGCTGCACTTATAGACTCGGATTTGAATTTGCTGTATTCGTTTTACAAAGGAAATAACGGAAAGCCGCTCGAAACGACTATGGAGATGCTAAGGGAGCTTTATTCATTGCTGCCGAAAACTGCATTTATCGCAAATGCAACGGCTACCGGATACGGCGAGGGGCTTTTGAAGAGTGCATTTAATATTGATCTTGGTGAAATTGAAACTTTGGTGCATTACAAGGCGGCGGAGGCATTTTTACCGGGCGTTGAGTTCATACTCGATATTGGCGGGCAGGATATGAAGTGCATGAAGGTAAAAGACGGCTCAATTTACAATATTATGCTAAACGAAGCATGTTCATCGGGATGCGGATCATTTCTTGAAACATATGCAAAATCTCTAAATATGGATATATTCAGTTTTGCACAGGAAGCGATATACGCAAAAAAACCTGTTAATTTGGGTACCAGATGTACCGTTTTTATGAACTCCAAGGTTAAGCAGGCGCAAAAGGAAGGTGCGAGCATCGGAGATATTTCTGCAGGACTTTCGTATTCAGTAATAAAAAATGCTTTATTTAAGGTAATAAAGCTGCGTGATGTAAGCGAAGCAGGAGAAAAAAATAGTAGTTCAAGGAGGTACTTTCAAACGATGCCGTGCTGAAAAGTTTGGAAAACACGCTTGGAAGAGAGGTCGTGCGTCCGGACATTTCCGGTATTATGGGAGCGTATGGAGCTGCTATCGTATCTAAGGAAAACTATATTGAAGGAACTGCTTCATCGGTGATTACACTTGAGCAGATGAACGGATTTACCGTAACAAATAAAAATGCGCGTTGCAAGTTATGCGAAAATAACTGTTTACTCACTATAAATAAATTCAATAACGGAGAAACGCTCGTTACAGGAAACCGCTGTGAACGAGGAGCCGGCAAGGCGCACAAGGAAAACGATTTACCGAATCTTTTTGAATATCAGTATAAACGACTGTTTTCGTACAAGAGTCTCGGTAGCGAATATGCAAAACGAGGAAGCATCGGGATTCCAAGGGTTTTAAATATGTATGAAAACTTCCCGTTTTGGTTTACCTTTTTCACACACCTAGGATTCAATGTGGTACTTTCGCCTAAATCTACGAAAGAACTTTACGAAACAGGTATGGATACAATAGCGTCGGATACCGCCTGCTATCCAGCCAAATTGGTGCATGGACATATCAAAGCTCTGGTTAAAATGGGCGTAAAGCGAATTTTTTATCCAAGTATAAATTACGAGGCTATTGAAGATGTAGGTGCGACAAACCACTACAACTGTCCGGGTGGTAGGAACTTATCCGGAATTGATAGCTTGTAATATGGCGGAAATTTTTAATGAGAATGATGTGATTTTCACTAATCCGTTTTTACCGTACGACAGCGATTACGCACTGGTGCGTGAGCTTTGCGATGTGTTCGGCTCGCTTGGAATTACATATGCGGAAATTGATTCTGCAGTAAAGGCCGCGAGAAACGAGGATAAGCTATACAAAGACGATTTGAAAAAAGAAGGTGCGAAAGCACTCAGATATGCCGCTGCAAACAAAAAGAAATGCATTGTATTAGCAGGAAGACCATCACCATCTCGATCCTGAAATAAATCACGGTATCGACAAACTTATCACGAGCAACGACATGATAGTGCTTACTTCCGAATCAATAGCGCATTTGGCTTACGAAAAACCTGAGCTTAGAGTGCTCAATCAATGGTCGTATCATGCAAGGTTATATCGCTCGGCTGCACTATGTACAAAATCGCCTGATATGGAGATGATTCAGCTAAATTCTTTCGGCTGCGGACTCGATGCGGTAACGATTGACCAAGTAGAAGAAATAATGCAAAATAGCGGAAAACTTTATACTACACTCAAGATAGACGAAGGAACTAATCTTGGAACTGCGAAAATCAGAATCCGCTCGCTCAAGGCGGCGATGGACGAAAGAGCAAAGTCCAATATTACAGGAACTCCCACGGAGCTTAGTTACGAAAAACCTCTGTTCACAAAAGAGATGAAGAGGGACTATACTATATTGCTTCCTCAAATGGCACCAATGCACTTCAATTTTATAGAGGTTGCCTTAAACGAGTGCGGTTACAATGCGGTTCTTTTGCCACAAGCTGATACTCATGCGGTAGAGGAAGGACTTAGGTATGTGAATAACGATTCGTGCTATCCTGCTATCGTTTCACTCGGTCAGATTATTTCTGAAGTTAAATCCGGAAAGTACGATTTGGATAAACTTGCCATATTCTTGTCGCAAACCGGAGGAGGGTGTAGAGCCAGTAATTATATTCCGCTTCTTAGAAAAGCGCTTGCATCTATGAATCTTTCGCATATTCCGGTAGTTTCAATAAATATTGCAGGTCTTGAAAAGAATCCGGGATTTAAGTTGTCGGCAGGGCTTATGAAACGTATCATAATGTCGCTTGTTTACGGTGATTTACTTATGAGAGTGGTGCATGCTACTCGTCCTTATGAGCGTGAAGCGGGAGCGGTAGACAAACTTTACGAGCAGTGGAACGAAAAGATCAAGGAAAACATAGCAAATTCCAATTTCCATCAGTTCTCGAAAAATTTACAGCAAATTGCAAACGATTTTGATAATATTCCAATAACAGATGAAAAGAAGCCGAAAATCGGAGTGGTTGGGGAGATACTTGTAAAGTATCACCCGAATGCTAATAACGAAATCGTCAAGATTATCGAAAAAGAGGGCGGAGAAGCTGTCGTTTTGGATTTAATAGATTTCTTCCTTTATGGAATGTATAGCAAGGGATTTAATTACGAACATCTATCCGGTACATATATGCAGATGCTTGCAAACAGTGCGGCTATTAAATTTATTGAGATGTTTAGAAAGCCTATGAGGGTAGCACTTAGGAAGAGTAAGCGTTTCCACGAGCCTGCGTATATTGAACAAGTTGCAAAAAAGGCTGAACAAATTATTTCACTTGGAAATCAATGTGGAGAAGGCTGGCTTTTGACGGGCGAGATGATAGAGCTTATGGAAATGGGAGTTACCAATATAGCTTGTTTGCAACCGTTTGGTTGCTTACCTAACCATGTTACGGGAAAAGGTGTAATGAAAGCGCTTAGAAATTACAACAAGCTGGCGAATATCGTGGCTATCGATTACGATCCTGGTGCAAGTAATGTAAATCAGTTAAATCGTATAAAACTTATGATGGCTACGGCACATAAAAATATTTCCGAATAAATTTTAAAAAATGTGGTTAAAAACAACATAATCTATATTCCATATTAGTTATACTTCTTGCATAGGCTAAAGTATTGCGAATTAAAAATATGTATGATTATGGAGGAAGATTATGGAAAACAAGATGTTTTGTTATCAATGTCAAGAAACTGCGGGTTGCGTAGGATGTAAGCAATCCGGAGTTTGCGGAAAAACGCCGGATGTAGCGGCTATGCAGGATTTACTCGTATTTGTAACAAAAACGCTATCGGCTGTTACTACAAGACTTAGAAGCGAGGGTAAGCAAATATCGAGAGAAATCAACCACAAGGTTACAAATGAACTTGTTTATAACAATAACCAATGCGAATTTTGATAAGGAAATGATAGTTTCAAAAATAGAAGAAACACTAAAGCTGAAAGACGAGTTGATTTCACAGGTTTCATTCAGAGCATCGCTACCAGAGGCGGTAAATTGGACAGGTGATAAAACGCAGTTTGAAGAAAAGGCAAAGGAAGTAGGCGTTCTTGCGACGGAAGATGAGGATGTTCGTTCGCTTAGAGAGCTTATTATATACGGTCTTAAGGGCCTTTCAGCTTATTCAAAGCATGCCAATGCGCTACTTGAAGATGATGAAGAAGTAGATGCGTTCATACAAAAGGCTCTTGCTGCTACTTTGAATGATTCGCTTTCGGTGGATGACTTGATAGCGCTCACATTGGAAACAGGCAAATTCGGAGTGCAGGGAATGGCTCTTTTGGATAAGGCTAACACAGGAACATACGGTGCGCCTGAAATGACTAAAGTGGATATCGGTGTAAGAAACAATCCGGGAATATTGATATCCGGTCATGACTTGAGAGATCTTGAGATGCTGCTTGAGCAGACTATGGGAACAGGTATTGATATATACACACATTCGGAGATGTTGCCGGCTCACTATTATCCAAAGTTCAAAAAATATCCGCACCTTGTAGGAAATTACGGAAATGCTTGGTGGAAGCAAAAAGAAGAGTTTGCGAGCTTCAACGGTCCTATACTTATGACTACAAACTGTATAGTGCCGCCAAGCGAAACATATAAAGACAGACTATATACAACGGGTTCCGCTGCATATCCGGGCTGCAAGCATATATCGGGAGATATCGGTGAGGAAAAAGATTTTTCCGCTATTATAGAACATGCGAAAAAATGTCCACCGCCTACCGAAATTGAAAAAGGAGAAATTCTTGGAGGATTTGCGCATGATCAAGTATTCCAGTTGGCGGATAAAGTGGTTGATGCTGTTAAAACAGGTCAAATCAAGAAATTTGTTGTAATGGGAGGATGCGACGGTCGTGCAAAAAGCAGAAACTACTATACGGACTTTGCGCAGGCATTACCGAAAGATGCTGTAATACTCACCGCAGGATGCGCAAAAATACAAATACAATAAGTTAAATCTGGGGGATATTGGCGGTATTCCAAGAGTTTTGGATGCAGGTCAATGTAACGATTCGTATTCGCTTGCTATTATAGCTCTGAAGCTCAAGGAAATCTTCGGACTTTCAGATATAAACGAACTGCCTATCGTATATAATATTGCGTGGTACGAGCAAAAGGCCGTTATAGTATTACTTGCGCTGCTTTATCTTGGCGTAAAGAATATCCATTTGGGACCCACATTACCTGCATTTTTAAGTCCGAATGTTGCAAATGTTTTGGTAAATAATTTCGGCATATCAGGTATTGATACTGTAGAAAACGATATCAACAAGTTTTTTTCAACTAATGATTATAAGGCTATTTGAGATAGCGATTTAATGAATTTAAAAATCCCTTTATTCAATATAGAGGATTTTTAATTTAGAAAAATATCAGTGGTTATTGTTATTTATCTGAACATTTAGTATAATCAAAGGTAGATAAAATTGAATAAAGGAGGTTTGCGATGATTGCTGAAGGAATAAGTTTGAAAATCTTGAACAATATTCAAGATGGTGTTTATTATGTTGATAAAAACAGAGTAATTCAATTTCTGGAATAAAGGTGCAGAAAGAATCACAGGATATAAAGCGGAAGAAGTAGTTGGACGCACTTGTCCTGAAAACATACTTAAATCACATAGATGAGGCGGGTAAACCTTTGTGTATAGTAGGATGTCCGCTTTACGCAACCAATATAGACGGAGTAACAAGAACCGAAAAGGTATTCGTAAGACATAAAGAAGGATACAGAATCCCGATAGTTGTAAATATTTCGCCGATCAGGAAAGATGGAGAAATAATCGGTTCTGTTGAAGTGTTTTCGGTTAATTCGCCAAAGGTGTACGAAGACGATTTAATAGAGGACTTGTCTGACAAGGCGATGCACGATTCTCTCACAAAACTTCCCAATCGTTCATATATTGAAAGTTTCCTGGCATACAAATTTTCTGAATTTAACCGTTTCGGCAAGAGGTTTGCGCTTTTATTTGTAGATATAGATCATTTTAGGAATTTTAACAATGAATATGGCCACGATGTCGGAGATATGGTCTTGACTGCAATAGCAAAAGGTATATCCCATAATATTAAGAAAAACGATATGTTCGGCAGATGGGGAGGCGAGGAGTTTGTAGGCGTTTTCAGTATAGATAGGAGCACGAAGCATCTATAATAGCTGAACGCATCAGATATTTGGTGGAAAAATACCGTTGTAACTACAGCGAAAACGAGCAGCTTGCGGTTACGGTAAGTGTCGGCGCAGCAATATCAAAAAGCAGGATACTATGGATACGCTTATTAAAAAGAGCTGACGAGCTTATGTATAAGAGTAAAAATGACGGTAGAAACAGAGTAAGCGTACAAATTTCCGATCAGTAAATCAACTGATAAGTTAGAACAACTGCAAATTATAGCGGATTTCGTATTGATTTTGCCTTTACTAGTGCTAGAATATATATGAGAAATACATAAATACTTAGGAGGTTTTCGGTGGGAAGACATGGTACTATAGCAGGAAGAAAAGCTGCTCAGGATTCAAAAAGAGCAGCGCTTTTTACAAAATATGCAAGAGCTCATCACGGTAGCTGTGAAAAACGGAGGGGATCCTGAATACAATGCCACGCTCAAAGTAGCAATAGAAAAGGCAAAGGGAATCAACTTGCCGAACGACAATATTACAAGAGCTATCAAAAAAGGTACAGGTGAGCTGGACGGAGAAACATACGAAGAACTCAGCTTTGAAGGATATGGAGTATCAGGCGTGGCGGTAATTGTTTCGGCACTTACGGATAACAAAAATAGAACTACTTCGTTTGTGCGTTCAACATTTGATAAATACGGCGGCAATCTTGGAGCTCCGGGCTGCGTTTCTTATATGTTCGCAAGAAAAGGCATGATTATAATTGAAAAAACGGATGCGATTTCGGAGGATGAAATACTTGAGGTTGCATTGGAAGCAGGAGCGGAGGATGTTGTTGTCAAGGAAGATTACTTTGAAATATTGACAGATCCTGCAAGCTATACAGATGTTCACTCGGCTTTGATGTCAAAGAACTATGAGATTTTGGAGTCGGACATTGAATATCTGCCGTCCATGGAGCAAGCTCCGTCGGAAGAGCACGACATCAAAAAGCTCAAGAAAATGATAGATATACTGGAAGATAACGACGATGTACAAAAGGTTTATACTAACTGCAGTATAGACTTGGACGAAATCGAATTATAAAAAATTAAATCCTGAAATGTTTGTTAAGGCTTTTAATTCAACCTACAGTTTACTTTTGGGAATCCGAGTCTACTAAATGGCTGTCAAGCCTCCTTATGAGTGGAAGGCAAAAGTTTGTAGCAGGGTACCCCCCTATTTGATATAGGGCGTGAATTATAGTCTGACGGCATGACGGGATTTTTTTATATTAGAGGATAGTATGGAAATAAATATATGTTCGATAGAGGGATTTCAAATAGGTAATGCGCAGGATATAAAGGCGGCAACAGGCTGCACGACTATAATCGCAACAGACGGGGCAACAGCAGGTGTTGCAACATATGGAGGAGCACCTGCAAGTCGTGAAACCGAACTTTTGCGTTCTGAAAAAATGGTCCAAAAGATTCATGCTGTAATGCTTTGCGGAGGAAGTGCTTACGGACTTGATGCCGCAAGCGGAGCTATGCGATATCTTGAAGAAAACAATATCGGGTTTGGCGTAGGAAAAGGCGTAGTACCAATAGTTTCGGCAGCTTCCATATTCGATTTGAATGTGGGAAGTTTTGATGTGCGCCCGAATGCGGATATGGGGTATGCCGCTTGCGTAGATTCGCAAAATCAGAAATTAAAACAGGGCAATTACGGAGCAGGTACAGGTGCGAGCGTTGGAAAATACCTTGGTGAAGCACAAAGTATGAAGTCGGGACTTGGATTTTTATGCGCAAGATTTTGACGGTGTAAAAAGTAGGCGCAATGGTTGTGCTTAATGCTTTGGGCGATATTTATTCTGCCGAGTCGGGAAAGCAAATAGCCGGACTTTTGCGAAAAGATAAAAATGAGTTTTTAGATACGCAAAAGGAAATGCTAAAAAATATAACAAGTTGCAAGAATGTATTTGAAAATAAAAATAATGAGCAAAAACCCGATGTAAATGCAACTACAAACACAACGATAGCCTGTATTATTACAAATGCGTCAGTTACCAAACCTGAAGCAAATAGAATAGCCGCTCTTTCGCACGATGCGTATGCAAGATGTATAAGACCTGTGCATACTGCATTTGATGGGGACACCATATTTGCACTTGCGTCGAATAAAGTGAGTGCAGATGCTGAAATAGTTGCGATAGCGGCGGGGAAGGTTCTTGAGAAGGCTATTGAAAATGCTGTATTTAACGCCGAGCCGTCATACGGACTTAGGGCGTATTGCGATATGAGGTGAATATGGAAAATAGAATTATTATAATTGACGGAAACAGCCTTATGAACAGGGCTTTCTTTGATATACAAACTCCGATGATAACCAAAGACGGTATCACAACGCACGGAATATATGGATTTTTAAATATGCTTTCAAAAATTGAAAAGACTATCCGTACACGCATATCGTTGTTACATTCGATAAAAAAAGGCTCCGACATTCAGGCATGAGCAATACGACAAGTACAAAGCCAATCGAAAATCCATGCCCAATGAGCTTGCTACACAATTCCCGATTTTGAAGGATATTTTGTCTGCTATGAATATTAAAATGCTTGAAATGGAAGGTTTTGAGGCAGACGATTTAATCGGCACCGTTGCCAGAATTTCAGAAGAAGAAGGACTTTACCCTCTAATTATTACGGGGGACAAGGATGCACTTCAGCTTGCAAGCGATAAGACAAAAATATTGATTACGAAAACGGGAATTTCAAAGTTTGAAATTTACGATAAAGAAGAAATGCTCAAAAAATACGGTCTTACACCAACTCAATTTATAGATTTAAAGGCTTTAATGGGCGATAAATCGGATAATATACCGGGAGTTTCCGGCATCGGTGAAAAAACGGGAATTAAGTTGCTGCAAGAATATGGCAGCCTTGAGAATTTACTGAATTCATTAGATGAGCTGAAAGGGAAAAACAAAAGAGCGTTTTGGAAGAAGACAGAATGGTCGCGCTTATGAGCCAAAAACTGGCAACTATTCATAGGTTTGTACCTCTAGATATAGATATTAACGATTTTGCCGCTCAAAAAATAGACTATGAAAAGCTCAAGGAAATTTATACGAAGCTCGAATTTAAGGCGTTTTTAAAGAAATTTCCTAAAGAGTATTTGACAGACGGAAAAGAAGAAAAAGCAGCTGTAACTCTTGTGAGAAAGCAAAGAAAATATCTAACTTTGGATACGGTAGCAGAAATTCGTTCATTTTTAACGAAGAGCAGCGAGATTTACATTTATCCTTTTGCAGATATTGTTAGGAAATCCGCGCCAATAGTTTACGGTATAGGGGTTATGTCGCAAAACGAGGTGGCCTATATGGATTTGATGTTAAAGCCGGAGCTTTTAGATGCGATTATTGAGATTTTAATTAACGAAAAGGTAGCTGTTAAGGGACATTTCTCACTGATTGCTATTATATCTCTTGTATCGAATTTACAATTCACATGAACTCAAAAAAACGCTTTAAATATCAAGGACGGGTATTATTTTAATACGGCTTCGGACGGTGCCATATCTGCATATGTTTTAAATCCAAGTCAAAGCAAATACGATTTAGAAAGTGTATATTTTGAGTGCTTCGGTGCAAAACTTGATATGAAGATAATCGATGTTTCCGATCAGATCAGTCTTCTTGAGGACAACTTGAAATATTTTGACGCATGTTCTTATGTTGCGGATGTTCTTGATATGATTTTTGAAAATCATAAGCTGCGAATTGAAGAAAAACACACTCGAAAATATATATAGGAATATTGAATTGCCGCTTATTGAAGTTATGGCGTCCATGAGTGCCTACGGCTTTACGCTGCGACCTGAAATACTCGATGAAATTGGAGGATTGTTAAACAAAGAGATTGCAGAGCTTACGAGAAAAATATACGAACTTGCCGGGAAGAATTTAATATAAATTCAACTCAGCAGCTTGGAATAGTGCTTTTTGAAAAACTGGGTTTGAAGGCTTCCAAAAAGACCAAGACCGGATATTCTACAAGCGCTGATATATTGGAAAAAATTAGAGAATCGCATCCTATTATTCCGTTGATTTTAGAATACAGGACATTATCCAAAATTAACAGTACATACATAGAAGGATTACTCGCACTCGTTTCGGATGACGGCAAGATACACGCCAATTTTCAGCAAACGGCAACAGCAACGGGTAGAATAAGTTGTACAGAACCGAATTTGCAAAACATACCGGTTCGCCAAGAGATAGGCAGAAGCGTTCGTAAAGCATTTGTGCCGTGCGACGGATATGTCTTGACGGGTGCGGACTATTCTCAAATAGAACTTAGAATTTTGGCACATCTTTCAGGCGAACCGCATTTGATAGAAGCGTTTCGTGAGGGACTTGATATACATAAGATTACGGCTTCGAAAGTATTCAATGTTCCGCTTTCCGAAGTTACCAAGGAACAAAGGGGAAACGCAAAAGCTGTAAATTTCGGTGTAATATACGGAATGAGCGGTTTCGGACTTTCGGAAGAGCTTTCTATAGATATCAAGACAGCAGGCTCTTATATTAAAGACTATTTTGATACGAATCCCGAGGTTTACAATTTGATGTCAAACCTCAAAACGGAAGCAAAAGAAAAGGGCTACGCTTCTACAATATTTGGAAGAAAAAGGTATATACCTGAAATAAATTCGCCGAATTTTATGGTAAGACAAGCAGGAGAAAGGCTTGCGATGAATACTCCAATACAGGGAAGTGCTGCCGATATTATTAAACTCGCGATGATATCCACATACAGAAGTCTCCTTTCAAAAGATAGCGGTGCACGCTTGATACTCCAAATACACGACGAGTTGATAATCGAAGTCCCTAGCGGACTTGAGGAAGAATACAAGGAAATACTGCGACATGATATGGAAAATGCGACTGAGTTACAGGTGAAATTGGAAGTAGACATCCATACAGCGGATGATTGGTACGGTCTTAAGTAAATGAAAGTAATAGGAATTACAGGAGGAATCGGAAGCGGAAAGTCTCACTGTATCGGCAATGCTGAAAAATGCAGGATTCAGTGTAATAGATGCAGATAAAATTGCACGCGAAATACTTATAAGTGAGGGTGGCAATGAATTGATTGCCGAGCTTTCGGCAACTTTCGGTGATTTTATAATCAAAAACGGAATTTTGGATAGAAAAGAGCTGGCGAAAGTTGCGTTTGCGAATGCAAAAGAAAAGGAAAAGCTGGATGCAATAATGCTGCCTGCCATAATCAGAAAAGTAAAATGGAAATTTTCGATTTCGAAAAGCAAAATATGCAAGTTGTATTTTTGGATGCACCGCTTTTATTTGAGGCGGGACTCGATGTGCTCTGCGCTGAAACATGGCTTATTCATGCAAGCGAAAGCATAAGGGTGCTTCGCACTATCAAAAGGGATAATGTTTCCGAAAACGATGTGCGCATGCGCATGAGGTTTCAAATGTCGGACGAGCAAAAAATCGAAATGGCGGATTTTTGTAATAGACAACTCAAAAGACGAAGAGTATTTGAAGAAACAAATTAAATTAAGATTAAAGGAAAGCGTTAATTTATGAAACATAAAGTATCTATAACTATAATTGCGATACTAGTTATCGTAGCGGTTGCAACGGCAGCTTTATACATAACAAAAAGGATGTGAAAAATATTTCAAAGAAAAACATCTCAGTCGTATGAAAAGTCGGCGATTGTAAGTCTTCCTATGCTAAAGGTAAAGACACTAAATCCTCTCAATTCGGTAGACAAAGATACATATTACATAAGCAAGCTCATTTTTGAATCCCTTTTTTCGCTCGATGAAAATTTAACGGCTCAGCCTGAACTCGTGAGTGCCTGTAATTTTGATAGGGTAAGCAAGGAGCTAAGTATAACAATTAGAAGAGATGCGTATTTCAGCAATGGAGAACCTCTGACGGCAACAGATGTCAAGTTTTCTATTGATAGCCTCAAAGCGGCACCGAAAACGCTTTACGCAAAATATGTAAGTTCGATACGAGCTGTCAGCGTTGATAAAAACGATGATTATTCGCTCATTATCAAATATTCGGATTTAAAACAATTCGGCACTGGAAAAATTTGATTTTTCCGATTGTTTCGCAAAAACAATTCGCTGAAGTTGCAAAGTCGTCTAAACAGTGGGAAAACGGAGCGGTACCGATAGGCTCGGGAGCATATAAGATTGCGAGTTATAACGATATTACGGAAATGGAACTTGAGGCGAACGAATATTATCAGGGTGAAAAAGCCGACAAATAAGCTGAGATTTACGGTACTTTTTCGGAAGAAGACACAATTCCTATGCTCGATGTAAGTACGATTTCGCTTGGAATTTCCGAGTCGATGTCGATTGAAACCTTGATTGCGGACAAAAATATTAAACTAAAGACTTTTGCTCACCTGATGCAGAGGTTTTGGGATTTAACTTCAAAAAGCAAATTTATGGAAAACAAGAATTTTCGAAAAAGCGGTTGCTCATTGCGTGGATGTGGATGAAATAAATACGGATATTTATTATGGAAACGGCATCGAAAGCGACAGCATATATTTTTCCGAATTATCTGGGCGTAAAAACGAAGGTGATAGATATAAATACAGCAAGCAAAAAGCGAAGCGGTTTTTATCTAAAACGCCGTTTACGGATTTAAACAAAGACGGCATTCTCGATGTCTCCGACAAAGAGGCGGTAAATATAAAGATACTGGTGAATAAAAACATTCGGAAAAAGTGCTTACAGCAGAAAAAAATAGCAGAGGACTTTCCGTGTAGGCGTGAATACGACTTTGATTTTTTGCAGAAAACGATGCGGATTTTCGCACAAAAATTGCGACAGGCAATTTTGACTTGTTCGTGGCAACTTTTTCATTTCAATGAAACTTACGACCTTAGAAATTTATTACATTCGGGTTATGGCAATGCAATAGGATATAAAAATACAAAGTTGGATGAGCTTTTGGATAAATTAAAAAGCGGCTTGTCAAAAGAAGATGAAACTCAAACATATGGTAAAATCAAGAAACTGATTGGCGATGAATTGCCGTATTATTGCATTTTTGTATAAAACATACGGAGCAATGCTTTCGGAAAATGTCAAGGGAGTAAATAGCATTTATTTTAATGATTTTTACAAAGATGCACCCTAATTGGTATTGCGAATACGAGGTTCATTAGATAGCTGAAACAATGTAAGAGCGTTTCAATACATCGTAATATGTGTATACTACTTAGCAAGGATATTAAGTTTAAAATTACAATTAAAAGGAGGAATTTTATGAAAACCAAAACCGTGCCCGGGCGGAGCAATCCGATAGGCAGAATACTAAGTGTATTTTTGGCTATAGCTTTGGTGTTTACAGGAATAACTGTACCAAAAAGATATATTTGCCGAAAGCAGAGATGTCAGTGATTTGCTTAAGTCGCTGGAAATTAAAGTGAACGATAAAAAACCGGAGGGAGTCATTGAGCTAAACGAAAATCAGCAAAATAAAACTTCGGGTAACTATGAAAGTACCTGTATCTTTAGATTTTTCCTGATGAAGATGCAGAAGCGAAAAAGATAAGGTAGTAAAAGCCGGAGATAAGGCAAGTATCTTGCTTGGCAAAAGGACTTTCAAACTTCGGTACTTCTGCAAAAAGCTATAATAATTACATCTAAAGACGGAACAAAGCCTTTGAAATTGGGAGAATATCAATTTGTAACTAGAGGCGATGCCCTTTATGTTGATATAACCCTTACCGAATCAGGTGTTGAAGGAGAAGATATTTTTTTCTGATTATGAAGGTGTAGAAGCAGGTATCGAAGGCCATTTTTTTCAGTTGATTTATCAAAAATACCGCTTAATCCTACAGAAGACACAAAGATAACTATTCTTAACAAAGAATATATATTAAAAAGCGAAAAACCTGCAGATCAAGGGGTATATTGAAAAACCGAGAAATAATACCTTCAAAACAGACTGTAAAGTGGACAGTAACCGTAAGCTCGGACAGCAAAATCATGAATGATTTTACATTTAGTGATAATTTAGAGAACGTAGGGCGAGTATGAGGCGGATAGTTTTTAAATTTGAATACACTGCAAAAGACGGAAGTAAGCATACGGTAAAACCTAAAGCTCCATACAATAGCAAAACTAAAATTTTGAGCCATACTTTTGCAAAAGACGGAGAAAATGATATAGTTGCTCCGGCTAAGATTACATTTGAAACTAAAATGTCAGATGAGCAGCTTCTACCACAAACAGTTACTTATATAAACAATACTGCTAAACTGGAAAAAGAGGGGAGCAAAACTGTCGAATCTAAAGCCTATGTTAAATGGGAAAAAGCCGCTATTACTAAAAAATTTGTTGAAACGAAGGTAGATGGTGGAAATGTATTCCTTATATGGAAGATTACTACTAACGAAGCCAAGGCTAAAGTAGACAATGTAAAGATAACAGAAAGATTGACTGGAAGAATCTATACAGCATCAGATGGTGTTACAGGTTATGAAGTTGAGTACCACTCTGCGAAGATGCTTTTTTACGGTAAAGACGATAAGCTAATTGAAAGCAAAACAAGAAAGTTTGCCAAGAGCCCGTCAAGCGGAGAAGAAGAATTGCCGAAGCCTGATGCATACAATAGCGCAGTGTTTAACGTAGGCAGCATTGACGGAAAAGTAGAGCTGGAAGTTACTACAAAAGTTAAGAATCCGGCAGGGCTTACAACTAATGGTAAAATCAACAGTAGAAAACTATTGAAAAACGATGCTTCGTTTTCGTGGGGCACAAAACCGATATATAGAACTGTTTCTGTAAGGGAAATGCTGGGAAATAAAGCAATCACAAAAACTCCTGTAGATAAAAACAAAAATGTCATAGACTATTTGAATTTTATCACTACATGGAGAATACAGGTTTCTAAGGATAATGTTACACCTGATGCAACGGCATATGACATGATGATTTTTGACAACGATGCCAAAGAAGACGACGTGCGCAATTTCAGATTGGGTGAAGCGAGTGATGCGCCAAAAACTATAGACGGCATATCTTTGAGAGCGTTGCAACCGCAGGAATTACAGTATTTTCAGTACATAGACGGAAAACATTCTCAGCCGAATGGCAAAAACAATGTGAAAGTAACTTCTGAAAAAATATATTTAACCAAAAAGTTTGACGGTGTAAACGAAACAACAAGATATATAGGCGATTTGGTTATAATGAAGAATTTTGGAAGCGATGAAGATGAGCGTACTGTATATATAGATTCACGCACGATTAAAAAACCGAACATTATCAACAATTACAGCTCGAGGCTTCCAAATACTGCATACTTGTACGATGGTTCTCACTATATAGATTTAGATACAGCTTATTTATGGTATGATTCCGAGATGCTGTTCAAAGCGAACATATCAAGAGATCAGGCAACGAGATTTGATAAAGAGCCTACCGCTCTAAATGCCAATGTAACAAATGTAACACCGGGTAACTGGCCGTATTACAAGAAAAATTCGTTTAATTATGATGATAAAACGATTACTTACAGGCTCAGCGTAAACGGTAGAGAGGTATTTGATTTAGGCGACGGCGAAGTCATCGATCAATTACCTAAGTCTTTGGAATTGGAAAAATACACCATATTCAAAGGTAAGTATAATAGAGGAGGTCCACAAGACTTAAGAGTTTCTGCAGTTGGCGAGCCGATACTTGTAGGCGATAACGAACAAAAAACTGATGAAGTAGAAGTGGTAATAACTCCTGCTGATGAAAACAACGGACAAAAGATTACATTTAAATTCCTAAAATTAAAAATGCTTACGTAATAATGCTTAAGACTAAGCTAAAGGACGAGGCGTTTAAAGAATATTTGGAAAAGGGAGAAAAGGTTACTATCACTAACGATGCTTTGGTATCATTAGGTGATATCACAGGCGGTGCAAATGTAAAAAGCGAAGTTGAAATAGAGCCTAAGGCTACATTTAAGCAATACGAATTTTCTTCATTGTCGCCTGCCGAGCTGAAATGGAGCATAGATTATTTACCATACGGCGTTATCAAAGAAAAAGACGGCTGTGATAAAGGATGTGCTCGGAGAAAACATAGAGCTCCGCCATGGGAATGAAAAAGACAGCTTGATATTTAAAAACGAAGATGGAACCAAAAACTTCCAGATATTCGATTTGAAGCTCAATGCGGACGGTACTGTTACACCGGTGAAGAAACTAAAGATATAAAAATAGAAGATTATATCTCATATGATTATGCTTCCAGAACGCTCAAATTTAAGGTTCCTGACCATACTAAAGCATATCGCTTCGCATATGTTACGGATATAACAGGTGCGCCGGGTGCTGTTGTTACGAATACAGCAACGCTGGAAGAAACAAGTCTTAAACAAAATTACGATACAAAGGTTTCTTACACAATAGGAGAAAACAGTGCATACGCGATAGCGACAAAGAGTGCGTTTATCGAAATCACTAAAAAAGCTAAAGACGGTGCTTTGTTGGAAGGCGCTAAGTTCAAGTTAAAGAGTAAAGACGGCACCAAGTATTATGAAAAAGAACTTGCAACGGACAAGAACGGCAAAGTTCAATTTAGAGGTATTCCGGTAGGCGACTACATTCTAAAAGAAACCCAGGCACCACAAGGATATTGGATAAGTGAAAAAGAGTATGATGTTAAAGTAGTAAAAGCAGGTGCTGTACTTATGGCTACTGTTGGAGATACAAAGACTAACAAGGTAAGTATAGAAAACATACCTACAACAGAACCTAATCCGGATCCTAAGGATCAGCCAAAACCTAATCCTAACCCAAATACAACACCGGATCCTAATAAGCCTCCTGTAACACCACCGGAGAATCCAACTACGCCAACAACACCGACAACACCGACTACACCTAGAACACCAAATAGACCGGTATATCCGAGGGGAAACACACCGAACCCGAACGATCCTAGCAGTCCAAACGAGATAACGGTGATAGATGACAACGGTGTACCGCTTGGAAATTACAAAAAACATCAAAATCCTGACGGTACGGTTGAATATCAGCTTGTAGACGAGGCTGTGCCTTTAGGCTTGCTTCCAAAGACAGGCGATGATTTCGCAGGTGCATACCATATGGGAGGCTTTTTCGCTGATAGTTTGCGGTCTTGGCATTGCGCTTGTTGAAATTCGAAGAAGAAAGCAAAGTAAAAAATCTGATTTAACCAAATCTTGCACAGCAAGGTCCAAAATCAAAAGCTCGATGTGTCAAAATTCGACTCGTCGAGCTTTTTCAATGCAAATTGCTAAAAAATAGCGTTTGAATCGGTTTAAACGTGTGTATAATAGTTAGCAGAGATTAAGTATGTTCAAATTGCAATAATTGGAAAAAAGGAGAATTTTTATGAACACAAGGAAACATAGGCGGCAGGGAAGCCGTATAAGTAAATTGCTTAGTATGTTTTTGGCGCTAGCTGTAGCGTTTAGCGGCATAGCTTTGCCGAAAGATGTATTTGCCGTAGGTGGCAAGGACGTTACAGGCAAGTTAACAACTAAATTTACTATTACAAGTAACGGTAAGCCGCTTGCAGACAATGCTAAAATAGACGGCACGCAGGAAATTGATATTAAAGTTGATATCAAAGCGCCTCTAACGGACGGCTCAAATAAAATCGTGGAAATAAACGATACGGCTAAAATTGAAATTGCGTCGAAGCTGAAGTTAAAAACAGCGACAACTACAATGGATATAAAGATTGGTACTGATAAAGTCGGCGAATACAATTTCACAACAGAGGGGGATAAGACATATTTAAATATTAAATTTGTGGATCCGAATAATAAATATGACGAATATCAAGATTTAGAATTTTGGGTACCGGCAAAATTTGTGCCGGATTTGACCGGAATAGATCCTGTGAACGGTGGAGAAACAATCGTAAAAATACTCGAAAAACCATATAAGTTTATAATCAATGAACCGAAGTCGACAGTTACTTTGAACAAGGTGGGCGAAGTTAGTCGTGATACAAACGGTAATGTTGAACGCACTATCGAGTGGAAATTGACAGCAACATCTTCAATCGGATATTTAAACGGATATACATTCCTGGACGACTTGAATACAGTTGGTGAATATGTAGATGACAGCTTTAAGTTTAAGTATACTCCTGACGGTGGGACTGAACAGACAGTAGAACCGACAGATGTTTATGATGCTGCGAAAAAAACTATCAGTTACAAATTTCAAAAAGACGGAACAAATGACATCAAAACTCCTGTTACAATCACGTTTAAAACAAAGATGACGGATGCCCAGTTTATGGCTATTGATAATGGAGATCCTACAAAATCGAAGCAGACAACGATCGTTAATACAGCAAAGCTCAAAAAGGGTGCGTATGAGGTTCCTGCGCGTGCGACTGCATTGTGGAAACCTGTATGGTCAAGAAAGAAATTAGAAACTACCAATGTTAACCCCGCAACCGGACTTGTTACATGGGTAATTACATTAAATAAGGTCAAGGCTGATTTAAAGAATGTTGAAATCACGGATAAATTGACAAAAGATATCAAAAACATGGTGGGCGGTAATCCTAAGGATTACAAATTTGAGTATCATTCTGCCGAGCTGACTGTAAAAGATGTGAACGATGCGACTGTGAGAACGGAGAATTTTTCGGTGGCGGCAAATACGCTGACTGAAAACGCGCAAGGCGAAGTTACTATTCCTGTAGGTAACATAACGGGTGAGGTTATCCTTAAAATTACAGCAAAGGTGAATAAACCGTTACCTTTACCTGATGATTTTTGCGAAAGAAAGAAAAATAGTCAGAAATGATGCTTCTATTACTTGGAATGACAATAACAACCAGCCTGTAAAGGTTAGAAGCGAAATGATAATAGGAAACCCTGCTGCCGGAAAAGCACCGGGAGAGGGAAAATATCTTACCGTAACGACCAGCTCTACAGAAGAAAATGAAGTGGCTGAGGGCGATGAAAATAGACATTTTATCAACTTTGACACTGTATGGAACATAGAGGTAACACATGATTATCGTGCAGGCGGAGTTGTGTACGATATGATGATTTTTGACAACAAGGTTACTGAAACTTCACTAAGAACAGCAGGTACCCTTAAGTTGGATTCATCATCCGGTGCTACCGATATAGACGGAATTCCACTAAACAATTTGGTACCGCAAGGTATGACATACCACAAGTTTATTGAAAAAGTGGCAGGCTCCAATGTTACCGTAACACCAAGAAAACTATATGTTGGGGAAAAGCATGTAGGTGATTTGATTGTAATGACAAACTTTACCGACTCCGATCATATAGTTAAGATTAAATCAAATCTTGTGTCGGTAGCATCGCTTATAAACAGCTATACAACGGTAAACAATATACTTGATTTGTATGATAAGGGCAAATACCCTGCAATGAGTACTCCAAATAGCGTATATCTATATAAAAACGGAGAATTCGTGGATGTCGTTACAATTTGGACCAAGTATATGAGCAGAATGCTTGAAAAAGAAGTGTTGACAAGAGAAGCTGCAGCTACATTCGGCGAAGAAGGCGGTGCCGGCAGAACGGCAACAACTATAAACGCGACCACAGCAGTAACCACAGATCAGACAAAAGCGTTTAACTATAACGATAAAACTGCAACTTATAGATTGAGCGTAAATGCAAGTAAAATACACGATGTTTCCGAGCAGCTCGGAAGTCTGGTAGTGGAAGATACACTTCCGGCAGGTTGGGGAACTCGTCGAATATACAGTATTTAAAAGGCAAGTCCAAACAGGAAAACGAAAGTACAGCAATAACTGCAACGGGGGCATATAATGCCAAAACCAGTGCAAGAGTGGAAGCTGAAAATGCTCCGGTTCTTACCGGAAAAGAACATACGGCGGATGAAAATGGAGTAAAACTTGACTATTCAAACGGAAAGGTTAAATTTACTTTTGAAAATGCCGACAGCGCGTATGTTATAGCGTTAAAAGGTGAAACTGACGGATGACAAGCTCAAAAGAATATGTAAAAATTGCTAAACCGCAGTCGGTTTCAAATTCAGCAAAAGTTTACTTGGCTAATTATCAAGATAAGGTTGTAACAAAAATCGCGATCTATAATCGTGGATCCTAAAGTTGTGTTTAAAGAGTATAAAATTAAACCCGTCAAATACCGAGCTTGAATGGCATATTGACTATCTATCACAAGGATTGGTAAAGGAAGAAAATGCTGTAATATACGACAAACTCGGAGAAAATATTGAGCTTAGAACTACCAAAAAGATACTTTAAAGTTTGAAAACGAAGACGGAACCAAAAACTTCAGAATAGTTCAAATTACTTTTAAATGATGACGGAACTAAGGTTGAAGGGACGGAACTTGCTCTTAATGATGTCAAGAAGTATTTAACATATAGTTCGATAAAAGAACGCTCAAATTCAAGATTCCCGATCATACAAAAGGATATCGCTTGTACTATATTACAGATTTGACGGGAGAAGCGGGATCTGAGGTTAAAAATACCGCTACATTGGAAGAAAGTGCAATCGATTCGGAAAATACACCTGTGCCTTATAAAATTACACCTGCTGCAGCAAGTGCAGTGGCAACGAAGATTGCGATTGTAGAGGTTACAAAAATAAAGAAAGGCGGCGGAGCGCTTTTGGGAGCTTCCTTTACTCTTCAAAGTACAGGTGAAAACTACTACAGTAAGACATTTACAAGCGGCGCTGACGGAAAAGTTAAGTTTAGAGGTATGCCTGTTGGAACCTATACGCTTACTGAAACTAAGGCTCCGGATGGATATTGGCAAATAAAAAAAGTATATAATGTCGAAGTTACAAAAGTGGGAAATGCGTTGAAGGCTAATATAAAAGAGGTAAATTCAAATAAGATTACTATTGAGAATACTGCTAAAGATCAGCCTAATCCTAATCCACCAGGCGGTGGCGGTGGAGGAGGAAAAATAATACCACCTGAAGATCCTAAAAAAGATGAACCTAAAAAGGATGAGCCTAAACCTGAAGATCCTTCGGTAGTACCGCTAACTCCAACTAAGCCGGAGAATCCAACTACTCTGTCTACACCTACAACGCCTACAAGACCTGTATATCCAAGAGGAAATACACCAAATCCGAACAATCCGAACAGTCCAAACGAGATAACTGTAATAGATGAAAACGGAGTGCCTATTGGAAACTTCAAGAAGCATCAAAAGCCTGACGGTACTATGGAGTATGTACTGATTGAGGACGAGAATGTGCCACTGGCAGATTTGCTTCCGAAAACAGGCGACGACCATGCAAATATGTACTATATGGGCGGTCTGTCGCTGATAATTTGCGGACTTGAGTATTACGATTGTCGAGATTCAAAGGAGAAGAAGGCAAACAAGCAAATTCTAATTTAATGCAAGTATAACAATTAAATATAAATGAAAAGGGTGCTGCGTGAGTTTTTGCGCAACACCTTTTTCTAAAAATTTTTAACAAAAAAACTGCTTTACAAAGTTATAATTTTGTGATACTATATTGAACATGGCTTGTGAATGAGCGCTCGTGGCGGAATGGCAGACGCGCACGTTTGAGGGGCGTGTGAGCAATCGTACCGGTTCAAGTCCGGTCGAGCGCACCAATTATTTGCAAGGAATTTGCCGGCGTGATGGAATTGGCAGACGTGCGGGACTCAAAATCCCGTGGTGGCAACACCGTATGGGTTCGACCCCCATCGCCGGCACCAACATTAAGATATGGCTTTTGGAGGAAGAAATGAAAGATATAATGAACAATCCCGCTGTAGTTCAGCAACTGGTCATTTTTGCAATTTTGCTTTTTGCGATGTGGTTTTTAATAATGCGTCCGCAAAAGAAAAAAGAAAAAGAAATCAACAATATGAGAAACAGCCTGAAACAAGGAGATGAAATCATTACAATAGGCGGAATATACGGCAAGGTAATGAAAGTCAAGGACGAATCCATAATCATTCAGGTAGGTGTCGACAAGGTAAAGTTCGAAATAACAAAAGTGGGCTGTATCAAAAAGTTGTTAATGCGGCTCCTGACAATTCCAAGAAGGAAGTTGAAGAAACCAAGAAAAAGAGCTTACCTAAAAAACTTTTGAAAAAAGATGAAGTTGAAGCGGAGGAAGCTGTCGAGGTTTCAGAAGCGGTTGCGGAAGAGGCAAAGAACGAAGACTAGTATACAAAAACGAAATTATCAAAGGGACTTGTTTGTACGAGTTCCTTTTTATTTTCTAAAAATGTTAAAAATATTCTTATAAATAGCTAAATAATAGAATTTAACCCTGTATAAACTGTCAAAAAGTAGTAGAATATTGAGTATGTATTTTTAGTTTAACATAATCGGAGGAAATTAAAATGAACGGAGCACTAAAAAGTTTTTAGCAATTTTGGTAATTGTTGTAATTGCATTCGGGTGGGTTGCAACGATAGCAGGTGTAGGACCCTATCAAGTCTGCGCAAAAAGCAAATCAAACTAGGACTAGATATTAAGGGCGGAGTTTATGTAGTAATGGAAGCTCAGACCGACTTGAAGGGCGATGAACTCAAAAAGCTGATGGAGCAGACTCAAGCGGTAATTGAGCAGCGTGTAAATCAGATGGGACTTTCAGAGCCTGTTGTAACTACCGAGGGCGAAAAGAGGATAAGGGTTGAACTGCCGGGAGCGGAAGACGCGGATGAAGCTATCAAGCAGATAGGAAAAACTGCACAGTTGCAATTCTTCTTGGCGGACGGCTCTCTTGTGCTTGACGGAGGAAATGTTAAGAATGCCGGAATTACAAAAGATAACGATCATGGCGGATATGCGGTTTCTCTTGAATTTGACAGAAAAGGCAGCGAAGCGTTTGCCGCTGCAACCGAAAAAGCACTGAGCGGTTCTGTTACTTCTACTATTGAAAATGTTTCTAACAAAGCGATTGTAATTGCTCTTGACGATCAGATAATTTCGGCGCCGGTTGTAAATACGGTTATAAGCGACGGCAAGGCTATTATCACATCTTCCGGCGGATACCCGCAGGAAGAAGCTGCTACGCTTTCCGCTTTGATTCGAGGCGGTGCACTTCCTGTTGCACTCAAAGAAGTTGAAACTTCAACGAGAACTGCAAGCATAGGATATGAAGCATTCGAAAAAAGTGTAACGGCAGGAGTTATCGGTATTGGACTTATTATTCTGATAATGCTTGTATTTTACGGTATTATGGGAGTTGCTGCAAGTATTGCGCTTCTTCTTTATGTAATAATGATTATTTGGACAATGATAGGATTCGGCGGCGTACTGACATTGCCGGGTATCGCAGGTATTATACTTTCAGTAGGTATGGCGGTTGACGCAAATGTTATCATATTCTCCAGAATTAGAGAGGAAATCGGTCTTGGAAAATCAGTGAGAGTTGCCGTTCAAATCGGTTTCAGACGAGCATTAAGTACAATACTCGACTCTCAAATTACAACAATGATAGCATCAATCGTGCTTTATCAATTCGGTACAGGTCCTGTTAAAGGCTTTGCAATGACTCTGATGATGGGTATTGTTGCAAGTATATTTACTGCAACTATTATTACTCAGCTCTTCCTAAATATAATATCCGACACAAAGACATTCTCAAAGAAATCTTTGTATGGAATGAACGAGGACAACACTTGCAAATTTGCTATTAAAAAGCAGTTTGATTTCCTTAAGAATAGAAAAATTTACTATCTGCTTGCTGCAATTGTAATAATTGGCGGTATCGGACTTGGTACGGTGCGTGGATATAATTACGGTATCGACTTCACCGGCGGAACAATGATGCAGCTCGATATGGGTAAACAGGTATCCCTGAAAGATGTAAAAGATGTGCTTAAGGATAACAATCTTAAACACATCGAAGTAATATACGCAGGTGAAAAGAACGAGCAGGTTATAATCAGAACAACATCCGCACTGGACAATGACAAGCGTGCAGATGTACTTGAAAAGCTGTATACAAAATTCAATATAGACGAAAAGGCTTTGATTAACATTGACCAATTCGGTCCGTCTGTCGGCAATGAGCTTCGTATGAATGCTATCAAGTCGATACTTATAGCTGCTGTCGGAATGTTAATTTACATAATATTCAGGTTCGAGTGGAAATTCGGTGTTGCTTCAATTGCCGGTATCACTCATGATATATTGCTTGTTTTGGCGCTTTACGGTATTTTCCACATCAGCATCAACAGTCCGTTCATCGCAGGTATACTTACGGTAGTCGGATATTCTATAAACGACACCATAGTTATATTTGACAGAATCAGAGAAAATCTGGGACTTTCGAAAAAGAACGATTTGTACGGTTTAATCAATTCAAGTATCAATCAGACAGTATCGAGATCTATTATGACATCTGCTACTACTTTGATAGTAATGGTACCAATGTTGTTATTTACAGGTTCTGCGATTAGAGAATTCATGTTACCGCTTCTTATCGGTGTAACTGTCGGAACTATGTCTTCGATATTTATGTGCAGCCCTGTTTATTACGAGCTTTCGAATTTAACAAGCAAAACACCTAAGTATGTAGGAGCAAAAAGGTAATTAAAAAGGGATTTTTAAGTGTATGGATAAATTTATAGAAGAGCTTCTTTTGATAAATCCGAATTACGATGTGGAGCTTATCAAAAAGCATATCTAATAGCTGAAAAAATGCATCAAGGACAGCTACGAAAGTCCGGTGAGCCATACTTGATTCATCCTGTTTGCGTTGCTAAAATCTTAGCGGAAATAGGCATGGACGAGGATACTATCATCGCGGGCTTGCTTCATGATGTCGTTGAAGATACTCCATACACTATCGAAGATTTAAAAAAGGACTTCGGTGAAGACATTGCTCTTTTGGTTGACGGTGTTACAAAGCTCGGCAGCATAGTATTTGAAAGTAAAGAAGAAAGACAGGCTGAAAACCTGCGCAAGATGTTTCTTGCTATGTCAAAGGACATAAGGGTAATAATCATCAAACTGGCTGACCGCTTACATAATTTGCGCACTATCAACTATATGAGCGAGAAGAAAATTATAGATAAGTGCAATGAAACTTTGGAAATCTATGCACCTCTTGCAAGCAGACTCGGTATATATGCTATTAAATTTGAACTTGAAGATATTGCGCTCAAATCTTTGGACAAGGAAGCCTATTATAAACTTGTTGAAGCTGTAAAAGAGAAAAAAGATGAAAGACAGGCGCTCATAGATTCTGTAATAGACAGCGTTAAGAAAAGTTTGGACGAACTTAATATCAAATACGATATAACAGGTCGCTCTAAGCATTTTTACAGTATTTACAAAAAAATGAAATATCAGCACAAGCAAATTGATGAAATTTTCGATTTGACTGCTGTTAGAATCATAGTCGATACTATCAAGGATTGTTATGCTGTACTTGGCGTAGTCCATTCAAGATTTAAGCCGCTTCCGGGCAGATTTAAAGACTATATCGCTATGCCTAAAACTAATATGTATCAATCGCTGCATACCACTGTTTTGGGTGATAACGGTAAACCGTTTGAAATTCAGATTAGAACATACGATATGCACAAGGTTGCGGAGCTTGGTATAGCTGCACACTGGAAATACAAGGAAGGCATTTCGTCGAATACTGTAAACATCGAAGAAATGAAGCTCGCGTGGCTGCGTCAGACTTTGGAATGGCAAAAAGAAATGAATGATCCGAAAGAATTTATGGAAACTCTTAGGGTTGATTTATTTGCGAGCCAAGTTTATGTATTTACACCGCTCGGCGATATAATGGAGCTTCCTGCAGGTTCTACACCTTTGGACTTTGCATTCAAAATTCACTCCGATGTAGGATACAAATGTATCGGAGCAAAAGTAAACGGCAAAATGGTTCCAATCGATCACGTACTCGAAAACGGCAATTTAGTTGAAATTGTAACATCGGCAAATTCCAAAGGTCCAAGTCCGGACTGGCTGAAAATTGTTAAGAGCAGCCATGCCAGAAACAAAATCAGGAGTTTTCTCAAAAAGGAAAACAAGACCGAAATGCAGAAAAAGGTAAAGAGCTTTTTAGAAAAGTATATCAAGAGAAAAGGCTACAGATGTTTCATCTGTAATCAAGACACCATATCTTACAAAGATAGCAAAGCAGCAAGGTCTTGCAACTATCGAGGAGCTGTATGCGCAAATCAGCTTTGGTGGAAATTTTTTAGGTAAAATTGCTATAAACTTGATAGAACATTACCACGAAGAAAAGCAGGAAGAACTTAAGCATCTCGAATCAAATTTAAAAGCTCTGGATTTAATCGATTCCAAAGTCAAAAAGAAGAAAAAAGATACGGAAAAATCCACTGCAGGAGTCAAAGTAAAGGGTTCGGATAATCTTCTTATCAGATTTTCGAGATGTTGCAATCCTGTTCCGGGGGATGAAATTGTTGGCTTTATCACAAAAGGACGCGGCATCTCCGTACATAGAAAAGACTGTGTAAATATGCTGTCTATTCCTGAAAATGAAAAAAGCAGACTGATTGAAGTTGAATGGGATACAAAGGAAGCAGGTTCTTATAATGTCGATATTTGTATACTGTCCGAGGATAGAAAAGGACTTTTCTCGGATATATCAAGAACCTGTGAAGATTTGGATATACATATAGCAGGTGTGAATGCCAAGTCAGGCAAGGATCAGATTATCAACATTACTATGTCGCTTACAATTTCAGATACCAAGCATATGGAAAAGTTGCTGCGCTCACTTAGGAACATACCAGGAGTTGCAGATGTGTAGAGGGCTATAATATAGGAGGCGCATATGCGTGCTGTAATACAAAAGGTTAAAAATGCAAATGTTAAAGTGGACGGCGACACAGTCGGCGAAATTCAAAAAGGATTTTTGATATTTTTGGGAATTGAAGCAGGAGATACACAAAGCGATCTTGCTTATATCGTGGGTAAAATATCCAAAATCAGAATATTTGAAGATGCTGATGATAAAATGAACCTTTCGATAAAAGATGTAGGTGGAGAAGTACTTTCGATTTCGCAATTTACACTTTTGGGAGATGCCAGAAAGGGAAATCGTCCCAGCTTTACAGGTGCAGAAAAACCCGAAAAAGCAAAAGAAATATATTTAAAATTTAACGAAGAATTACGAAAAGAAGGAATTAAAGTAGCGGAAGGAATATTTCAAGCAGATATGGAGGTGAGTCTTGTAAACGACGGCCTGTAACCATTTTGCTCGATAGCAGAAAGTTATTTTAATTAGGTAGATATATGAAGATTAAATGTTTTCAAACAGGAATGCTCGGTGTAAACACATATTATGTTTGCGATGAAAAAAACCAAAAAGGATTTATCGTAGATCCGGGCGGATATAGTGCAAAGCTGATAAATGCAATTAAAGAAGACGGTTGTGATATTGAGTATATAATACTTACTCACGGACACGGCGACCATATCGGAGGAATATCGTTTTTAAAAGAAGAATTTAAAGATATAAAGCTCGTTGCTTGTATTCACGAGAAAGAATTTCTTGCAGATCCGAATATGAATGCGTCCTTGGAGTGCTGTGGTACACGCATAGCCTTGTCTGCTGATATTTGGGTAGACGACTGCGACAGTCTAAAAGTAGGAGATATGGAACTTAAATTTATACATACACCGGGGCATACTCCCGGCGGTATGTGCATTTTGATTGGAGACACGCTCTTTAGCGGAGATACATTGTTCAAACTGTCAATTGAAGAACAGATTTTTCCGGGAGGATCGTTTGCTGAAATTAAAAAATCGATTCACGAAAAGCTGTTCGTGCTTCCTGACGATGTAACGGTTTATCCGGGCCATATGGGCACGACAACTATTGGAATAGAAAAAAGGAGCAATCCTTTTGTATAAAATAGTATTACAAAATATTGAAAACAAATACGATTTTAACGAGCTTACTAAAAATTTTTATAAGCGAAGGAGAGTACGAACTATACACCGATACGGAATTTGCGCAAAGCGAATCTATGGCATGCGATGAAAAAGATGCGTTTACTGTTATAATCGCAGGCGGGTTTAGAAAAATCAGGTAAACAGGAACTTTACAAAAAGCTGTCGCAAATCACGGGAAAAAACTCCTAAATGGGGAATACATACAGGTGTTCGCCCAATTAAACTGGTTTGCGAGTTATTTGACAAATACAACGGCAGCGAGGAACTTGTTCGGGACGAACTTAGCAGGATTTACCTTTTTTCGGAAGATAAGCTGAATTTGGCTGTTGACATAGCAAAGTTGCAAAGGCAAATTTTAAAGCCGGCGCCCCAAAATAGCGTCGGACCTTTACATAGGAATTCCGTTTTTGCCCGACAAGATGCCTTTATTGTTCGTTTACATCAAATGAGCTTCGTACTGAAAAGGTTGAGGAGTATCTAAATGCGCTTTTCTTGGAAATAGAGCACACAAAACTTAAAATGAACGAATTATCGCTCTATCCCGAAAGCATCTACATAGGAGGCGGTACACCAACCACATTGTCCGCAGAACAGCTTGACAGACTGCTCACGAAAATAGAAGAATCGTACGATTTATCAAAGCTCGTAGAATTCACTGTAGAAGCGGGGCGAGCGGATACTATTACAAGAGAAAAATTGGAAGTTCTCAAAAATCACAATATCAAGAGAATAAGCATCAATCCACAATCGATGAGAGATGAAACTTTGGCTTTAATAGGTAGAAATCACACGGGAAAACAGGTAGAAGATGCGTTTGAGCTTGCACATTCCGTAGGCGGTTTTTCTATAAATGCCGATGTAATAGCGGGTTTACCGCAAGAAAAGCTGACAGATTTTGAAAACACACTGACAAAACTTGTTTCGCTTAATGCAGACAATATCACAGTGCATACATTAGCCGTAAAAAAGGGCTCCAAACTCGTAGATATAGACAGCGCATATCACATAAAGCGCGAAAAAGTTGCAAACGATATGGTGAAATTAGGATATTCGGTGCTAAAACATATGGGTTATGAACCATATTATTTGTATAGGCAAAAGTATATGGCGGGAGCACTTGAGAACACAGGCTATGCAAAATCCGGCAAAGAGAGCGTTTACAATATACGAATAATGGACGAGCATCAAACGATTGTCGCACTGGGAGCAGGCGGAATATCCAAGGCTTATTTTCCCTCTGAAAATAGGCTTATGCGCGTTCCGAATGTTTCAAATTACGAAATTTATATTTCAAGAATACAAGACATGCTTGATAGAAAAACAGAAAATTTATTTACAGGAGGTTTATTATGTTAACAAAAGCGCCTAAGGGTACAAAAGATATATTACCTACGGATGTTCACAAATGGCATTTTGTTGAAGATGCATTTAAAGATGTCTGTATTAAATACGGCTACAAAGAAGTGAGAACTCCTGTATTTGAACATACGGAGCTGTTTGCAAGAGGTGTAGGAGATACCACCGATATAGTTGAAAAACAAATGTATACCTTTAACGATTTGGGACAAAGGAGCATTACACTTAAACCGGAGGGAACATCGGGAGTTTGCCGTGCTTTTCTCGAACATAAGCTGTTTGCAAATGTTCAGCCGACAAAATTTTATTACAATATACCTTGTTTCAGGTACGAGAAACCTCAATCGGGGCGCTTGCGTGAATTTCATCAGCTTGGAATCGAAGTATTCGGAAGCTACGATATGCTTGCCGATGCGGAAGTAATCGCACTTGCAGAGGACTTTCTCAAGGGACTCGGCATCAAAAGTCTTGAGCTTCGTATTAACAGTATAGGATGCCCGACTTGCAGAGCGACTTACAGACAAGTGCTGCAAGACTATTTCAGACCGCATTTGGAAGAACTTTGTGAAACTTGTAAAGGCAGATTTGACAGAAATCCTATGCGTATCATAGACTGTAAAAACGAAAGCTGCAAGGAAATCGCAAAAAATGCACCGCTGATGCTCGATCATCTCTGCGATGAATGTAAAAACGATTTTGAAGAGCTTAAGAACAATTTAGATATTATGGGGGTTTTATACACCGTAGATCCTACAATAGTAAGGGGACTTGACTATTACACGAAAACAGCATTTGAATTTGTGTCGGGAGAACTTGGTGCGCAAAGCACGGTTTGCGGTGGAGGCCGTTACAACAATTTGATTGAGCAGCTTGGCGGAGATAGTGTACCGGGTGTAGGCTTTGCCATGGGATTCGAAAGGCTTTTGCTCACGCTGGAAGCTGAAAATGTGAAAATTGAAGATACCGAAAAATCCGATGTACTTGTTGCAATGCTCGATAAAAGTAACGCTTGCAGAAATTACGGACTGACACTTGCAAAGAAATTGCGTAGCGAGGGCATTAAAGTGCAAATTGACTTGCTTGCTCGTAATTTCAAAGGACAATTTAAATTTGCGGACAGAATCGGCGCAAAATATGTTATAGTTATAGGAGAGGACGAAATTAAAACAGATACTTTGACGCTCAAAAATATGGCAAATTCGCAGCAAATTAGCGTGAAAGCCTGCGATATTATAAAAGAACTGAAAAAATAGGGGGATTTGATGAGTACAGTTTTTAAAAGAACTCACTATTGCGGTGAGCTTTCAATCAGCGATGTAGACAAAGAAGTGATTTTAAACGGTTGGGTTCAAAAACGCAGAAATCTTGGTAGTTTGGTATTTTGCGACTTACGCGACAAAACAGGAATTACACAAATTGTATTTGACGAGAACATTCCGAAAGAGCTTTTTGAAAAAGTAAATGTCGTAAGAAGCGAATACGTTATCGGTATCAAGGGAACCGTAAAAGAAAGAGCTTCAAAAAACGCAGACCTCAAAACGGGAGATATAGAGGTTTTCGTATCGGATATGATTATCTATTCCGCTGCAGACACACCGCCTATTTACATAAAAGACGACGATAATGTAGATGAAACTCTAAGACTGAAATACCGATATTTGGATTTGCGCAAGTCAAAGATGCAACGAAATTTAACATTTAGACACAAAATCTGCAAACTGGCTCGCGATTACTATGACGAAAACGGGTTTACGGAAATTGAAACGCCTATGCTTGTAAAAGCGACACCTGAAGGTGCGAGAGATTACTTAGTGCCAAGTAGGGTTAATCAAGGAGAGTTTTACGGACTTCCACAATCTCCACAACTTTACAAGCAGCTTCTGATGGCAAGCGGTTGCGACAGATATATGCAGATTGCCCGTTGTTTCAGAGATGAGGATTTAAGAGCTGACAGGCAGCCTGAATTCACTCAAATTGACCTTGAAATGTCGTTTGTAGATGAAGAAGATGTAATGTTTATTCAAGAGGGTTTTCTAAGCCGTGTAATGAAAGAACTTTTACATATTGATGTCAAAACGCCGTTTCCAAGAATTACATACGATGAAGCAATGCAAAGATATGGAAGCGACAAACCGGATACGCGTTTCGGGTTTGAGCTTAAATCTTTAAATGATGCTGTAAAAGGTACGGAATTTAAAGTGTTTGCCGATGCACTTGCAAGCGGTGGAGATGTTCGCGGTATATGTATAGACGGCGGATCGGAAAAATTCAGCAGAAAAGATATAGACAAACTGACAGAATCCGCTAAGGCATACGGTGCAAAAGGTCTTGTTTGGCTTCGTGTACTCGACGGTGAAATCAATTCATCTGTAAATAAGTTCTTTACTCAAGAAGAACTTTCGAAAATAGCGACGGTATTTGAGGCAAAGGTAGGCGATTTGATACTTATAGCGGCAGACAAGGCAAAGGTGGTTTTTGATACCTTGGGCTTCCTAAGGAGGCATATTGCAGGAATACTCGGACTTTTGGACAGCAAACAGTTTAATTTTTTATGGGTTACAGATTTTCCTTTGTTCGAATACGACGAAGAAACCGGCTCGTATTCCGCTATGCATCATCCGTTCACATCGCCTCGTCTTTCGGATGTCGATAAATTGATTGAAAAAGCCGGGTGAAGTAAAGGCAAGAGCATACGATATCGTTTTAAACGGTGTAGAGCTTGGCGGAGGCAGCATTAGAATACACGACAGAGAGCTTCAAACGAAAATGTTTGAGGTGCTTGGAATATCAAAAGAAGAACAACAAATCAAATTCGGATTCCTACTTGATGCGTTCAAATACGGCACACCTCCTCATGGGGACTGGCTTTACGGACTTGACCGCCTGGTAATGCTTTTACTGGGCGAAGACAGTATCAGGGAGGTAATGGCATTCCTAAAAATCAAAATGCACAATGCCTTGTAAGCAGCGCCGTCATCGGTATCAAAAAGAGCAAATAGACGAACTTGGAATTTGCCTGAAATAAAAAGACATATGCAGGAAAAACAAAAAGGAACAAAATGTATCGGAATTTACGGCGGCAGCTTTGATCCGATACATTTTGGACATATAGACTGGCGAAGAAAGCAAAGCCGAGCTTTTCCCTTTTCAAAGATTATATTTATTCCTACAAAGAAGCAAACTGCTTTAGCTCGACAAAAACACGGGCAAGCTGTGAGGACCGAGTAAATATGATAAGGCTTGCTGTCAAAGACAATCCTGATTTCTCAGTGTCTATGCTCGAAATAGAGAGAGAGGGGATTTCTTACACATTTGAAACATTGCGCAGTATTCGAAGATTATACGGTAAGGATGTTTTTATTACTGATTTTGGGAGCGGACCTATTTTGGATATTGAGCTGTTGGCATAAAGCTGACGAAATCCTTTCCTCGTGCAATTTAGCAGTAGGTATTCGTCCCGCACAAGTATTGAAAAACTCAATATTACAAAGGAAAGAATACAAAAACAATATCAAACTAACATAATTTTCTTTTTGAACAACAAGGAACTTGAGATTTCTTCCACACAAATAAAGGAATGTATTAAAAATAATTTATCGCTTGGAGGATTGGTATCCAAAGAGGTGTCAAACTATATCGATGAAAACAATTTGTATAGATGAAAAATTAACGAATTTATCAATGCGCATTTAACAGAGAACCGCACATGTCATGCAGTTAGAGATACCGCAAAAGAGCTTGCAATTCGCTATGGTGAAGATCCAAGAAAGCTGAAATTGCGCACTTTGCCACGACCTGTTCAAATGTTTTGATGTTAAGACAATAGGACGCATATGTAAAAATACAAATTGCCTAAAAATACTTAAATAACAAAAATCTTTCATGCGGTAAAATCGCAGCTGCTTTCGCAAAAGAGGAGCTATGTATAGACGATGATGACATATTAAATGCGATTTCGTTTCATACTACGGGTAGAGCAGGCATGTCGAAACTGGAAAAAATCGTGTATCTTGCCGATGCGATAGAACCGAATCGAAGATACGATGAAGTGCATGCAATTCGCATGATGAGCAAAAAAGATTTGGACAGAGCCGTGATAATGACATTAGAAGGTAGTGTTAGAATGCTCGAAAGGCACGGCAAAGAAATTGACAAAGATACAATTAAAGCACTTAGCTTTATGAAAAAATAGAAAGGATGTAAAATATGGAAAACAGAGAGCTTGCATTATCTATAGCAGATACGCTTGAAAGTAAAAAGCTATAGATGTAAATTGCATCGACATACGCGAAAAATCCGGATTTGCAGACTATATGGTGCTCGCATCCGCAACTTCTCAAAGGCAGCTTAAGGCTCTTGCCGACGAAGTGGAAGAACGCTTGGAAAAACTCGAGATTTTTCCTAAAAGCGTAGAGGGCAAAGCAAATTCGACATGGATTTTAATGGACTATGGAGATGTAGTGGTGAATATTTTCACGTACGAGATGAGAGAACAATACAAAATAGAAGAGCTTTGGGAGGAATGTGAATTTTTAAGTATAAATTCACAAAAATAAAATGAACGAACGATACAATTTTAGCGAAATAGAAAAGAAATGGCAAACATATTAAGCGCAAAAATAACACTTTCAAAACCAAAGAGGACGCGGGAAAAGAAAAGTATTATGTTTTGGAAATGTTTCCGTATCCGTCCGGTAAATTGCACATGGGACATGTACGAAACTATTCAATAGGTGATGTAATAGCAAGATATCACACTATGTCAGGGAAAAATGTATTACATCCTATGGGATACGACCTTTCGGACTGCCTGCTGAAAATGCGGCAATCAAGCATGGCATTCATCCTGCAACTTGGACTGTTGAGAATATGCAGGAGATGACACAGCAATTAAAAGAGCTCAGGGTTTGCATACATGATTGGGATAGGTCCGTAGCTACTTGGTATGCCTGACTATTATAAGTGGATGCAGTGGATTTTTTTATACAATTTTATAAAAAGGGATTAGCTTACAAAAAAGAGAATCCTGTAAACTGGTGTCCCAGCTGTCAAACTGTACTTGCGAACGAGCAGGTTGTAGACGGCGGATGTGAGCGTTGCAAAACTAAAGTCGGAAAGAAAAATTTGTCGCAGTGGTATTTAAAAATTACCGATTATGCAGATAGATTACTTGACAATTTGGAAAATTTGCCGGGATGGCCTTCAAAAGTTAAAACCATGCAAAAAAACTGGATAGGTAAGAGCATAGGAGCGGAAGTTGATTTCGACATAGAAGGAAGCGACAAGAAGCTCAAAATCTTTACTACGCGTCCGGATACGCTTTACGGAGTTACATATATGGTTTTGGCACCTGAGCATGCGTATGTTCCCGAGCTTATAGCAAATACGGAAAATGAGAGCGAAGCGAAAAAATACATCGAAGAAGTTTCTCACAAAAGCGATATAGAGCGAACTTCATCGAATGAAAAAACAGGCGTATTCATAAACCGATATGCAATAAATCCGCTTACAAAAAAGAAAGTGCCTATTTTCATTTCCGACTACGTACTGAAAGATTACGGTGTTAGGTGTTATAATGGCGGTGCCTGCGCACGATCAAAGGGGACTTCGAATTTGCTAAAAAGTTTAATTGTAGAATAATTCCCTGCCGTATCTCCAAAAGGAAGATATAGATTTAAAACAATTTGACGCAAGCGTTTGAAGCTTTGAAGGAATCTAATAAATTCGCCGAGTGACGGAATGGAAAACAAAAAGGCTATCGATCATAGACATGATAACCGAAAAGGTATAGGTAAAAAGTCTATAAATTACAAACTTAGAGATTGGCTGATTTCAAGGCAAAGATACTGGGGAACACCTATTCCTATGATTTATTGCGACAAATGCGGTTGGGTTGCGGAAAAAGAAGAAAATTTACCGGTGCTTTTCCCTACCGATGTTGAATTCACAGGAAAAGGAGAATACCACCACAACAAGCAAAAACTTTGTGGTATGATAACTTTGTCCTGTTTGGGGTAAAAGCAAAGCGCGAGCTTTGACATTATGGATACATTCCTTGATTCATCTTGGTATTTCTTCGCCATACATGAATGATGAAAGAAGCGATTAACAGGGATAAACAGGCATATTGGATGAATGTTGACCAATACATAGGCGGTGTTGAACACGCTATACTTCATTTGATGTATGCCCGTTTCTTCCAGATGGCGCTTTATGATTTAGGTTACACGACTGATGAAGAGCCTTTTAAAAACCTGCTAACTCAAGGTATGGTAATAAAAGACGGCGCAAAAGATGAGCAAGTCCTTGGTAATGTTGTAAGTCCTGAAACTATCATCAAAAAATACGGTGCCGATACGGCAAGACTTTTCATTTTGTTTGCGGCTCCGCCTGAAAGAGAGCTTGACTGGTCAGACGAGGGTGTTGAGGGTAGCTTTAGATTCTTAAACAGAGTATACAGACTGGTATATGAACTTGCAGAAACAACAAAAAATGTAAATGATGATATTAAAATTGAGACAAAAGAAGATAAAACCCTTGCTTTTGCGCTTAATCATGCAGTTAAAAAAGTTGGCGAAGACATACAGCGCTTTGAACTCAATACAGCCATCGCTCTATTAGGAGCTTATTAATGAAAATGTATAGCACAAGGGAGCTTAACTCGAATATGGCGCTTTTTAAAAAGTCTTTTAACTAAGCTGGCTTTTGATACTTTTCGCCTTTGCTCCCATATATGTGAAGAACTTTTGGCAAGAACTTGGAAACAACGAGTCCGTATATCAAACTGCTTGGCCATCGTTTGACGAAAAAGCTCTAAAGCAGGATACGGTTGAAATTGTTGTGCAAATAAACGGTAAAATCAAGGAAAAATTGGAGGTAGATGCTAATCTAGGAAAAACTGAGCTTTGAAAAATCTTTAGAATAAGCTAATCCTGCAGTAATGCATTATTTCAAGATAAAGAAATAGTAAAGCTGATTGCAGTTCCTACTAAAATAGTAGTTAAATAAAGGAAAGAACATGAAAAACAATAACGAATATAAAATGGAGTCCCGTTAAAAGTAATCTGATAGAGTGTCTGACGAATCGGCAAAATATGACTTCCTGTCTCGAATACAAAGACAACACATATTGACAATTGACTCGCGGACGTCTTTTTCCTGCGACGACGAGCTTTTACGGGTATAGATATTGTACACCGGATTTCTGCAGCTATCTCGTCTCAAAATAGGGCGATTAAAGGTATGAGCAGCTGACACGCGGCACGAAGACTATCTTGCTATCGGCGAACGCATTTGTTAAAGCAAACTAAACGCACTCTATTTACGGCACCAGATTGACGCTTGGACTCCTGTCGAAAACAACAAAATTAAGGAAACATGCAATATACAGGCAAAATCTGACATATATAAAGCCTCATGCAGAGAAGCTAAAATAGTGTATTTGAAATGCGAGGCAATTAGCGGTTAGTACACACTAAGTTGCGGATGCGTCGAGATATGCATAGATACACGGTAGGTGCAAGATATTCCATACAGGCGATTTTAAACAGATTACACCCTATTCAGGCGCGAGCCTATGGATTTTGCAAAGACTTGCAGAGCTCGGAACGGAGGGTATCTCCGACCGACGCTTTGCGACAGTACTAATGCAATGAGAGCAGGCTATTCAAATGTCTGAGCAAACTGTTGGAAAATACAACAGTGTTACATTTAGAAATCACATCGAATGGCATACTGCCACCGCTTCAATGCCCATGAGAGCAGCGTGACAGCGCATCGGCAGACAATGCTGTACTGTTCGGTAGAAAGCTGCCATATCCGCAGAAGTATGGTAATGTAATGACTCGCCATGGAGCTCGGTCATTTGACAGCACCTGCAAAATGTTCTTGTAGATATAAACTAAGACCAAGAATATACCGGATGAGTTGAACGTGATTATTACAACAGGGAAGCTCAAGGTGAGCTTCCATGTCCGCATTATCGAGGATGGTGGCATCGAAAAGAGTGAGCAAGCGCTTTATCCATTTAAAAAGGGCGGATATGGTAATTCTTTCATCAAGTCCTGTACCCGTAATGACGCTCGAACATAGTAAACAAACAAACTCTTGAGCTTGAGCGAAGCGACGTATGCCGACATTGTAGATACAGGTTGTTTCCAGGACACGCTTGTCACGAAGAGCTGAAACTCGATGCATAGTCTAATGTACCAGAAATTATCGGCGCCGGTTTCATGGAGAATATTATCGGAAGCACATGGAAAGCTGCAGCCAGCAAAGCCTCGGAACGGCGCCGGAAGGACAGCATTTATATTGTAAAACGGGTGATGCTCTTTAACATTACATCAAAGAGCGGTTCTCAAAAGAAGAGGTGCCGCAACCTCTAAATTTATGTTGACGGACCCGGTGTTGGAGATGTCGGAAGAGTAGCATCAGAGATAGAAAATTGCTTTCCGAATCCGCTTTATTAATAGTGTGATTTGCTAGCTGTCAACATGAAGTAAACAGTTGATTTCACAGGCGGCTCCTGGAAATAGTGCACGCATGAGGCTTTTGGTATAATGCAGCGTGTTCGAGATTTAAGAGGTAGCAAAGAGCTAGCAAGCAGATGCAACATCTTCCAGCCTGCCACAATAATGCTAGCGGACTGGCAGCACTGAAATCGTCTGTCAGAGATGCGCTTAGAGGCTTTATATACAAACAAATCCAAACGAAGCCCTGTAATATTGCCTATCTTTTTGGATATGTAACTAAATATTCAAAGGCAAACTTTTCATGGCACATTTTCACTGACCATTCTGAGATTCATAGCTATCAATTAAATTGATAGCTTTTGATGCCTTATATAAGGCGCTGAAAGAGCACTGCACTTGAGCCGTGACATAGTGTTTCGAACTATAAACTTTTATGGTAGGTATACTCTGAATATCGACGAAGTGCTGAAAGCCAGAGTTTTAGCTCAAGTTTTTCAGTATATTAGCTGGAGCACTAAATAATTGCTACAACCAATTAAATTAAATATAGGAGTAAATGATAATGTTGTATGCAAGCGATTTGTACGAAAAGGAATGACTCTTTGAGATGTATACCGGAGAAACGCGTTAGGCTGGATTTCGAAGATAGCGTTGCCGGGGTGTGCGGTGCATTTGTAAGAACTAAATACAGAAACATACTTACAGGTGCTGCGAGAAGAGGGTCACCCCAACGACAAACTCGAAGGCCTAGATCGAAACTAGCCAGATGCAAATATCTTTTTACAACGACGGAGGAACTATATTACTCATGGATCAGGGAATCCCTTGAACAGTGCAACCTTTGATGGGCTGAAACAGGCTGAGGAAGCCAGTGAACACCCAAGAGAGAATCGATGAGGCTATCACTAAGTTTTAGCAACAATGCGGCTTATCGTATGGTTGAAGCTCCAAAACTTTGTAAATTTGTTAGTCGAAACTGGAGTCTCCGGTAAGAAGGAGATACTGCCAGCAAATGTTTACAAAGGCGGCTACTGTAGAAACAGGTGCGATTATTCCAAGTTCCCATCTTTACTCGAAGAAGGCGAAGTAATTCCAAAATTGATACAAGAACAGGCGAATATCTCGGCAGAGCAAAAATAGGTTAACATATAAGAGGGGGCGTTTAGGCGTCCCTTTGAAATAGGGAGAAAATACGAGATTGTACTTTGCATTTCTTTGGTAATTGTAACGGTCAATGGCTCGGCCATCGCTACGCTGAGTCCGCATTTAAGCTCTCATCTTCGGATACTCAATGCGTAACTGGCTGAAAATTACCTCAAAGGGTTCAGTCAACAACTCACATAGCGATTGCATTAAAAGAGAAAAATGTAATCAAAAATGCTTATGCCTTTAAGGTATTGTCAAAATCAAGAAGTACGACGCGCAGACAAAGCAGGTTTGTATAGCCTCTCACCGTCCATGACACCCGCGAAATATGACGAGCATAGCAGGCGGAAAAAGCGATGTCGTAAAATTGACCGGTGCCTGAAGGCTTGACTTTGTCGCAAATCGCAGATATAAATTGAAACGCTCTGGAATTTGCAGCCAACAAGAATGGGGAAATCATGATAAACGGCAAATTCTGATTATAAATTTGTGAAAGGCTCGCCTGACGGGCAAAATAGGACTGAAGGATGTGTATCCGAAACATTTTTGCATACAAAATGCTTCCGCTCACGATTGCATAGATAAGATGCTTGGTAGCACCTGATTCGCTTTTCACAGATGATGCCGTACAAAAGCGAAAGAAATGAATTTGAGTGTTCTCGAAGTTGCGGTAACTGTTGCTTCACTGATCGAAAGGGAAACATCCGCCGTAATCCGAAGGCGAAAGGTTGTGCGTAGTGTACAGGCGTACAGGCTGAGCGTGGGGCAAACCTCTCTGAATTGACGCTACAACAGCAGCATGCATTACCCGCCCACAAAGATAGACTAAATTACGAAGACCTTAAGGTAGATTCTCCACACAGCATATACATAGACAGTGGATTACCGCAGACCGATATGTCTCACCCGTGCATAGCTGCAATGAAATGTGCCGCACTGAATCCTGCAGATACAGACTATTTCTTGGCTATGTGCTCAGTCCGAATAACGACGGCACACACAATTTTTCAAATTCTATACAGAGTTTTGCAATAAGTTAAGAAATACAGGGCAGAGCCTTATAGTAATGAAACATAACACGATATACATGATTATATAAATTTTTATTACAAGGTCTCTTGACGAAGAATCTTTGGAGCTTTGTATACGCTCTGAAAACGCCATCCCTGCTACGGAGGAAACCGGAAACCGTTTTTGGCGAATCACTCTGCCACTCAAACACGCATAGAATACTTAGCTGAATCGTTACACGGTTATTCGTGCGAGTCGCAAAACCGTCGCCGAGAGCCCATATTACAACTGTAGAGCATCGCAAGAAAGGATATTGAAGACGGTGGTCTGTACCTGCACCGATTTAGGATTGACAACAATGTTACAGCATTTTCGAATGGCAGAAGATGTATATTAATACAAAATGGAGCAAAACGGCGACGGAGATTTGTGGATTTTGTATTTATAGACGCTGCTAAGAGCAAATATATTGAATTTTTCAACGCTGCAACCGTCGCGTCATGCAAACGCAATAGTCATATCTGAGAAGCTGCTTTGATGAGGGCAATGGTTGCTTCGGACGAATTTGATGAGGCGTTACAAAACGAATATCAAAACACCTTAGAGCGTATGGACTCACCTTTTCAGCAAAAGAATCACTATACAAGCATACTTTCAGTAGGAGATGGACTGCTGCTCACTGAACTTGATGTCAATAACTAAGTTATGTAAACAATGGAGTGTATATGAATAAAATAGAACTTTAGCGTGCAGGATTTAGAAAAATTAAAGACCCGCGATAGACACGGTGCAGATGCCGTTTATTTTTGGCGAGAAAGGTTCAGTTTACGCGCAGGTTCTTCGGAATCTCGTCATTCAAGATATCAAAAAGAAGGTGTTGATTACGCACATAAAAAGGAAAGCATATCTCATAACCAATATTTACGCCCACAACGAAGACATCTCACCATTTGCGGAATACTGCATAAAAGATATTCCGATAGATGCCTTTTAATTTCAGATCCCGCATTATGATGATGGTAAAAGAGGCGATTCCAAAATGCTGAAATTATCTAAAGCACGCAGGCAAATATGACTAATTTTGCGAACTGCTAAGTTTTGGTACAATCAAGGTGTCAAGCGCATTGTTTTAGCTAGAGAGCTTTGCCGCTTGAAGAAATATCCGAAATTATATGCCTGGAAGATATGGAGCTTGAAGCATTTGTTCACGGAGCTATGTGCATTTTTATTCCGGCAGATGCCTCTTAGCAATTTTATGATAGGCAGAGATGCAAATAAAGGCGAATGCACATCCTTGTCGATGAGAATATCACCCAATTGAGGAAAAGACTAAATGAATATTACGAGATTATGAAGACTCGTGGTACATATATAATGAATCTAAAGATTTGTGTATGATTGAACATATACCGGATATTATAGAAGCGGAATGTCGCCGCCAAAATCGAAGGCAGTAGGAAAAGCGCATTTTATGTAAAGGCGACAATAGTTTCCGCATACAGAAAAGCCATTGATGCTTATTATTACACACGAAAACAAGGATAAATTATACCTTCCGTAGCCGAACGATGGACGAACTTGAGAGCCAGCCACAGAGAATTTGTTAACGGGTTTTTACTATCTGGAAACCCAGAAGGAAGATCAAAATTACTGTGACCTCTGCGCATACAAGCGCGTGGTGAATATCTCGCTTTGTCGTGGCAGAGATCAAGGACGCCGACGAAGAAAGCGGTATGGCTGCAGAAACAGGAACAGCGAAATACAAATGGTTGTCGGAGATGCAGCTGAGAATCTATGGACCGTATCGTACCCCTTATACGCACACGATTACTCTGACGGATGATGACGGTGTACGAGCCAGAAAGCAGCGCCGCATGCTCAACAGATAATAAAATGGAAACTTCAAAACCTGTAAAAGCGGGTTTCATACTATGGGTGCAGCGCAAATGATATGACAGCAATTAAACGATAGAAACTAACTATTTAAGGAGAATATGCCATCGGACATACCGATACTCGATAAGTCAAATATCACCGTTATTTTTGTAGCCCGATAGTAAACGCACTTTGCGTGCATCGAAAATAGCACTTATTTCTGCGAACAAAAGCTAAGCTGTAAAACCACTGCGTAAGAGCTGAAAACAACAAGAAAGCAGTAAAACTTTTGCTTTTATCTGGTAAAAATCTGGAGTAACTGCTTCTACTATTTCAGATAATCGTTAGCATATTACCGCGGACGCGGAAGTGCGATAGCTACATTGCTATTTATGGATATCACTCGCAACATACCCTGAACATTACAGTATTTCGATGTCAAAAACTGCTGCTTCCCATAGTATGTGAAGTTTCTATAGTGATTTATCAGCGCTTTGGTGAGCTTTTAACCAAGAAAACTGCACTGAGATACAGCGATTATGTCAAATTTGATTGATTTAGTAGTTTTAATCGGTTTTACTAAAGCTCGATAGTGGTATTTGTGAATGTAGAGGCTACATTATCCTTGTTATTACAAGGCAAAACAACAAATTTGAGGACGAGCAGTCTGCGTAGATGAAATAAAAACAATGCTTGCAGGTTAGCTGGTTACGGGAGGTCGGCAGCAGAAGGTAAAGTGGCGATTAAGAGTATCTTTCGACTTTGACGATAAGGCAGGCGGTATGGCGGAAGTGATGACATCTTCGAACAGATGTCTTTACATAGATATCAACGCCCGTGGCAGACGAATACATAGATGAACTTATGGAGCTTCGCCATTCGAGAATACCGCATAATGGAAGACGATCATGACAACATGAGCAGAGGAATACTGAATGCTATTGATGTGGACATTTGATGCAGCCATCTAGCGATCCCGATAATGCCGATATTAGCGAGACACCAGAAAGCCTTTCACTTTGTACCGGAAACGTAAAAGCCTGGATACTTTGTTTTGAACTTCAGCTCGGCAGCAGCACATTGCGATTCTGAATTGATGAATGCGGAGGATTGGTGCACATTGTTACTATGCGGTACAGCACAGCGTCGCAGTACGAAGATATTGACGACGAATACGACGACGACGAGGACGCTTATTATAAAAACTCGGACGAAAACGCGAGAAGTTATATGCTCAACGGTTTTCATGAATCTCAAAGACATAAATCGAGAGCTTGGCAGTAGAACTTATATCCGAAACAGCTAGAAACGCTTGGTGGCAAGCATTATTAGATATCTCGAGAAATTCCAAACACGCACGTGGGAAAAGCCTGAATTTAAAATTGAAGTTATTATCATTTTACGACTGTTTGGGGTAAAAGAAAGATTTCGAATAGAAAGAGGTTAAATTGAACATGAATGCAGGCTCGAAGACGACGATATACGGTAAGATTGGTATAAGAAAGTGCAGGAGGTTCCCGAGTCTATGGCATAGGGTACCGGGATTAAAATGAGATTAGAGAAGCAGTTTTGAGCTTTTATGAAGGCCAGGATTCGCATAGAAAAGGTAGTCGCTGGGTTCCGAAAAGGACATGAGAGCCTTTGTGCTCAGCAAATCCGAATATGCCAGCAAAGCCTTTATTTTGCAGGTCGAAACAACGCTCAGCAGGATGCAACCTGCTGCAGCGGTGGTCTGCAAACCGTGAGAGTCGAAAATGTAGGCTTTGACGGCAAGACACGCAGCAAAAGGCCCTGAAACAAGCCTGGCACTCATCGAGATTACCGCAAAAAGAAACATTTCCTTGGTTGGAAACGGCCACTACAAGCTGAAAATGCCGGAAGATGTTCAGTAGCGCGGCAACGGTATACGAAGACGTTGACGAAGCGCTCGAGTATCGGAAAATTCCAATCGGCGTTCCCTGAAGAAAGTGATTGTAAGACCTGACAGATGACAACTTTTGATAGGAACTCCAGACCTTTAGTGGTCCTCGCTCGTGTTATAGGTTTCGATCGCGGCGAGAGCAGTGTCGATGCGGACACGACGATCGCAAACCGGGCTGCGACTGTGCAGATACGTCGAATTTGTGAAATCGCGTACGTGCACAGCACCTCCAGAAGAAGACGGCTCATATTCAAACCTTGCACACCCGTAATGAGATAGAGATACGGTGCATGGGACTTGAGAGAATTGCTTGCACGTAAGCGTAAATTTGATTTTTCGATATAGATACCATCCAATATATCCTTGCCGCGCTTTGCGAACTTGCAGCTATCGAGTACGGATACGGCTCTGAAAACATGATGTGTCTATCAGAATAATTACGGACCACTTTAAGATCTATAACCTTTACGATAGCTGACGCGAATTTCTCCAAGTGACGAAGGTCGCGGTTAGTTTTGAGAAGGCACCCCTGGGCAGAAGAGCTGCAGACACGGAAAACCGCCGAACATAGGAAGGTACTCGTGTCGGATCGTAAAGTGACAGGTTACCGATGCGGAAAGGCATATCCTGGAACTTACCCAAAAGCTGAACATACAAGACTATCTAGATAGAGAGAAGAAAATCTCCGTTCTACTTCATCGATCAGGGACCGCAGCATAATACAAGGTTATGTAAACGAACCCGAAAAGCTGAAGGAAAAGAGCGTACTCTCGGGTGAAAAGTATCTCAAACTTACGACACGACGGTTTCCTCTTGAATTAACCGAAGAAATACTCGCCGGTAAAACGGTTGTACGGCAGATGCTGACGGATCTGTAGAGAGGGTAGAATATCCAAATCGTTGCAGCAGAGCGCCATGAGAAATCGGAAGCAGGCTGGGATGAAGAAAATCTGTCATCTGCTGAAATCAGTGGAAACCGGTATTTAACGGTTACGAAAACTCAGGTGGACGATGCCGCTAATGTTTGAATATCATCGAAAGACGGCTTTACCCGACGATATTGCAAGCGCAGGAAGCACTGTTAGCGTAATACCCAATCAAACAGTTTTCTATCCTGAAGCGAGGCGTGACAAACTTTACGATCACAGGTAAAATTTTTCACCGACAATGTCGACAGCTCTCGGTACTTGAGGCCGCGGTTCATAAGGAGTGCTAGCCAAACTTGTAAATAACATCCGGAACTCTAAAACCCGCAACGGAAATGTCAAACTGCAGGCAGATGTGATTCTGAAGACACGATATTGCCAAAACCACACACACAGCAACACATAGGTTGCTAAAAAGAGGCTTTTCGAAATGGTGGCTGGCGAGCATGTACGATGGCAAGCAGGATCGTCAGAACGACACAAGGGACTTAGATTCGACTTTTCGCATTACGAAGCTGTGAGCGAAGAACAATTACACAAAAATAGAAGAGCTGGTTACCGGAGTGACACCTTCAATGCTTTACACCGTAGTAATCGAAAATATGTCAAAGTGAACGATCGCTCTCAAAACAGCGTGCAATGGCACTGTTTGGCGAAAACACGGTGATACTGCAGTGTTGTTTCTGTCGAGTGATTTCAGTGTAGAAACTCTGTGCGTACATCTTGAAAAATGCAGGTCCGGTGGGTGCATTTAAAATAGTGAGTAAAGCGGGAGTGGCTCATGTGTAAGCGCGCATGAAGCGATTTCATGCAGGATCTTGTATACTTTCTGAACTTAGAATCCAGCCAAAGAAACGCTAAAATATAGCAAGCGCGCTAAAGACAAACCGTTCCGCCATTGAAGCAAACCTTACTCAACAGTGCGGAAGAACCGCGACTTGTGAAGGCTGAAAGCTGGATGAACTGCTACAAAAGAGCATAGCAAACTCACCCAACTGCTGCTTCAGAAATGCCGAAACTGTCGGCGATGCGAAACTCTTAGGCACAGCGCTCATGATTACGATGTTACATGATCGCAGAAGCTCTGCGATGATATAAAGCTTCAAATGAAGGATGTGCAATGGTATTTGCTACTACCGCAGGCGGTGTAAACGACCTTTTGCTGCAAGCACATGCGACGATTCTTTTGGACAAGGCTATCACGCCAAAAATACAGTAAATTGCAGCCGTTTGCGATGGAAGGCGGGGCAATAGTGAGGCAGTAAAGATTTGGCAAAAACCATCGTTTGATATGAAAGCAAAAAAATTGTTATTACAGCCCATGTTAATTTTTCATTTTCACCTGAAATTTTTGGCAATTACATTGATAGAGAAAGAGAAGATGTATCGCGCGACGTATACTCCGGCTTAGCCAAAAGAGGTATATTATGATGGACAGAAACAGTAATAAGTCACCAAACCCTGAAAAATCAGAAATTTGACAA
>BNJS01000616.1_pt1:0-20000 | contig 172086 bp, 197 predicted proteins | sample 8540461 | NCBI WGS metagenome assembly BNJS01 (sample SAMD00202454, study PRJDB9452) | human saliva metagenome | isolation source: human saliva | place: Japan
AATCACTCATCTTACTTGCAATGAAACTATGCCCGCTAGAAGTTTGATAGTTAATATTCATTTGTTCTGGGTGATCTGATAGAATAGAAGCAGCCTTTTCAGATAAGTCACTTGGTAAAGTTACTACCATATAGTAATCACCGTCTTCTAGGCCCTTCTTGCCTTCTTCTTCACTGACAAAATGAAAATCTAATGATTTATTTTTCTCTAAATTGGACACCATGTCTTTTCCAATAGTCATTGTGTTTCCATTATAAGATGCTTCTTTATCATTATTAACGACCGCTACAGGCAACTCAGATAATTGACCATATGGATCCCACATAGATGATAATATGATGTTGTATAAAGCAGGAATAAGAGAAATACCTATCATTACAATGATAAAGGTTGGTTTTTTAAAAATTGCTTTCCATTCTTTAAACATATTGTCTCCTTTTTTACACATATTGTCTAAAATTTTGATATAATAGATTATACATTAAAAATTCTTATTTACAAGTCAAAATTATCATATTTAGACACTGCGTCTATTTTTGTTCAAAAGGAGGAATTATGAAAGAGAGCAACAAACGCTTAAAAACGAAGCGTACTATTGAGAACGCCATGGTTCAATTATTAACAGAACAGCCATTTGATCAAATTAGCACTGTTAAACTAGCAGAAAAAGCCGGCATTAGTCGTTCTAGCTTTTATACTCACTACAAAGATAAGTATGATATGATTGAGCACTACCAAAGCAAGCTATTTCATACTTTTGAGTATATTTTCCAAAAGCACGCAAATCATAAAAGAGATGCTATCCTAGAAGTGTTTGAATACTTGGAATCTGAACCGCTACTAGCTGCACTTCTATCTGAAAATGGTACAAAAGAAATACAAAACTTCCTGAGAAATAAACTTCACATTATGCTTAGCACTGACCTCCAAAAACGCTTTATGCAATTAAATTTAAACAATATTGAGTTAGAGTATAGCAGTATTTATCTAACAAATGCCCTATTTGGTGTATGTCAAACCTGGATTGCTCATGGAAAAAAAGAAAGTCCGCAAGAAATGACAAACTTTCTTATGAAAATGTTAGGAGATTAAAATTAGACAAAAAAAGAACACCAATGGTGTTCTTTTTTATCTGACTCCGCCAGTAGGACTCGAACCTACGACATCATGATTAACAGTCATGCGCTACTACCAACTGAGCTATGGCGGATTAAATAGTCCGTACGGGATTCGAACCCGTGTTACCGCCGTGAAAAGGCGGTGTCTTAACCCCTTGACCAACGGACCATCTATCTGTAGCAGATATAACCATTATATCAATTTCTTACTAATTGTCAATCACTTTTTTTGTTTTTTCTCCAGAATATCCTTTAGTTTACGAACTTTCAGACGGGTAATAGGGCAACGATGATCTTCATAGAAAACAACTTCTAAATTTTTTCGATCAATTTCCCTGACATTCCCTACATTGACAAGAAATGACTTATGAGGAGAATAAAATCGCTGGCTTTGCTTATCCTTTTCCTGGATGTCTGTCATGGTTCCATAGAACTCTTTTGCAAAATTCTTTCCAATAATTCGCAACTTAGAAGAAACCCCTGTTGTTTCAATATACAGAATATCATGGTAAGGGATTTTCAAATCATTTCCCTTATAATTGTAATCAAAATAGTCTACAACATCTTCATTTTCAAGCAGCATACTCTTAGTATAAAAGATGCTCTGCTCAATACGTTTCTTGAACAATTCATCATTAATATCTTTATCTACAAAATCCAAGGCCGATACCTGATATTTGTAAGTTAAAGTAGCAAATTCTGATCTACTCGTGATAAAGACAATAATTGCATAAGGATTATGATGACGAATAAACTGTGCTACTTCAAAACCCTTTTTCTCAATTCCATGAATATCTATATCTAGGAAATAAAGCTGATTTACTTCATCGTTTTCGATATATTCTTTAAACTCTTTAACTTTTCCTGTTGTCTTGTATGAAATAGGAATATGTGATTCCTCTGAAATTTCATTCAATATTCTTTCTATTCTGACTTGATGTTCAATAACATCTTCTAAAATTAAGATTTTCATTCAAATTCCCTCTTAAATCTAATAATTTGTCTAAATCTATTATCTTCCATCTCGGTCTCTAAGATAATATTTTCATATTTATCTAAGATTTCCTTGACATTGTTAAGACCGATACCTCTATTTCTTCCCTTAGTAGAGAAACCTAAGGCAAACACATCTTCTGAAGGATTCATCGTGATTTTACATGAATTTTGAATAACAATTACCGTTTCAAAATCCATTTTAATGATAGCAACCTCCATTTGTTTAAAATAACTCTCTGCAGCACCTTCAACAGCATTATTTAATAAAACACTCAGGATGCGAACAAGATCAAGTAAATCAATTGACAATTTTCTAATGATATCCTTTACTTCTAGTGTAAAGTCAACACCATTATTTCGTGCATATACGATAGACTGAGCAATCAAACTTCGTAAAGCTGAATCTTCAATATTGTTCAAATCAAAATAGGTATACTTATCTGAACGTAATTTTTGATTTGCTTTCACCAAAACTTCCTTGTAAATCCTGTCAATTTCTTGTAAATCACCACTATCAATTGCCATTTGAAGACTGACAAGCATACCTGCATAATCATGACGAAAACCGCGAATTTCATTGTACAAACCAACAATCTCATCTGTATAGGTCTGTAAATGTTTCTGTTCAAACTTTTTCTGCTCCAGAGCAATCTCTTTTTCAACTTGAACTTTGTGAGAATTCATTGCAAATAAGGTTAACAAAAAACAAATAAAAACTATAGTTGATAAAATACTTCCAAAACTGTTTAGATTGGGAAAAGTACTCACGATATCTGAAATAAAAGATACTATATGTAGGAAGATAAATGCATATAGTACATTTTTCAAAAATGGATAGAGGTAGTCTTTGTCAAAATAGCTAATTTCTAGGTTGAAATAAGAGGTAACAATTTTAATAACCAAATAAATTAAAATAAATACAAATATAACAAAAATAATTGTTATACTCTAATGCAAACTCATCTCCTGTAATAGATGATAAGGTTACTGATATAAAATTATTACTACTATGATATAAAAAGGGAAAAATAATAGACTGATAAAAAAATTCCCTTAGACTTTTTCATACTTCTTAACACCAACAAAGTAACCAAATATGAGTAAAGGAAATAAAAAAACTTAGACAAGCCAAAACCATCTAAATTCAACAAATATATTATTTCTTCTAATACTAATTGTAGTAGTAATACATAAAGACTAAAAAAAGATATTGGTCTTTTTCTATTCGTTTTACATGTCCATTCATAGATTTTTACTAAAAAAATAAAAAAACATAAAAAAATAGCTATTATTAATCCAAATAAATCCATTACTCTTTACCTTTATTTCATTACTTTCTTCTTGGAAAAATAAGATTACGAATTGATTCTGTGATTCTCCAATCCCCACCTCGAATCTCCTGCAACTCTAACTCTGTTACCTCTTTGAATTGTTCCAATTTAACTGTATTTTTCATAATATAATCTCCTAAAATATATAAAATTGTAAGATACCTTACCAACCTATTATACAAAATGAAAACCATATAAGAAAAATTTCTTCTCAACTGCACTTTTTTCGACCTGAACTGTACTTTTTTACAAAAAAAGCTGGGTTTCCCCAGCTTTTAATCTAGCATTATGATCCCAGCAGGATTCGAACCTGCGACCGTTCGCTTAGAAGGCGAATGCTCTATCCAGCTGAGCTATGAGACCTCACTAGTCTATATTAACAGAAAAATGTAGCTTAGTCAATCCTATTTATGATAGGGAGAACCTTGTTGGATAGAAAAAGCACGGTAAACTTGTTCAACTAAGACTAATCTCATTAGTTGATGCGGAAGTGTTAGTCTTCCAAAACTAAGAGATAGATTTGCTCTTCTTTTTACTTCTGGAGCTAGTCCTAAACTTCCACCAATCACAAATGTCAGGGTTGAAAAACCCTTGATAGAAGCCTGTTCCAATTGTTTACTTAATTCCTCAGAAGATAAGGTGTTTCCTTCTATAGCTAAGACTACAAGAAAATCTCGATCTCCAATTTTTGAGAGGATTCGGTTTCCCTCCACCTCTAAAATTTTCTGATTTTCAGAATCACTTGCTCGATCTGGTGTCTTTTCATCTGCTAATTCAATCATTTCTAAATTAGCAAAACGAGAAATTCGTTTAGAGTATTCTGCTATACCATCTTTAAGATACTTTTCTTTCAGTTTTCCTACTGTTACAATTTTTATTTTCATTCTTCTATTCTAACATATTATATTTATCTTGCACATCTTATACACAAGTAATAAGTCTTAAAAAAACTCCATAACCCACAAGTTTTCAAAAGTTATCCACAGGTTGTTGAAAACTTTTTTAAGCTTAGATTAAGTTAATAATAATATTATACTTTCAACAATTAATAAAAAATTCATAAAATATGGAGGAAACTATGAAAAATGTTTCTAAAATTTCAAAAAAAATAGGACAGCTTTTACTAGTTATTCTTATTAGTTTTTTTAGTGGTTTATTAGGAAGTCTGACTATTCTTCATCTCGAGCAAAAACAGAATAGTGGTTCACAAAATAACACAACTATCACTCAAACAACTGTTAAAAATGAGAATTCTACTACACAAGCAGTTGATAAGGTAAAAGATTCAGTTGTTTCTATTATTACTTATTCAGCAAACTCTCAAAATAGTTTGTTTGGTTCTGGTGATTCTGATACAGATACAAATACTGAACAAGTTTCTAGTGAAGGTTCTGGTGTTATTTATAAAAAAGATGGTAAGTTTGCCTATCTAGTTACTAATACACACGTTATTAATGGAGCTTCAAAAGTCGATGTTCGTTTAGCAGATGGTACAAAGGTCCCTGGTGAAATTGTCGGATCTGATACCTTCTCTGATATTGCTGTCGTAAAAATTTCTTCAGAAAAAGTAACAACAGTAGCTGAATTTGGTGATTCTAGCAAATTAACTGTTGGAGAAACAGCAATTGCAATTGGTAGTCCTCTAGGATCAGAATATGCCAATACGGTTACCCAAGGGATTGTTTCTAGTCTAGATAGAAATGTTTCTTTAAAATCTGAAGATGGTCAAGCAATTTCTACCAAAGCTATCCAAACAGATACAGCTATCAACCCTGGTAATTCTGGAGGACCTTTAATCAATATTCAGGGACAAGTAATCGGAATCACATCTAGTAAGATTGCAAGCAATGGTGGAACATCGGTAGAAGGACTAGGTTTTGCTATTCCTTCAAATGATGCTATCCACATTATTGAACAATTGGAAAAGAATGGAAAAGTAACTAGACCTGCTCTAGGTATTCAAATGGTAAATCTTTCAAATCTTAATGCTAGTGATTTACAAAAATTGAATATTCCAGGTAATGTTACTTCTGGTGTAGTCGTTCGATCTGTTCAAACGAATATGCCTGCAAATGGACATTTACAAAAATACGACATCATCACAAAAGTCGATGATAACGCTATTTCATCAACTACTGATTTACAAAGTTCTCTCTATAGTCACTCTATTGGGGATAGCATGAGGGTTACTTACTATCGTAACGGTAAAGAAGAAACAACTACTATTAAACTTGATAAAAGTACCAGTGATTTAGACTACTAATTTACATACATGTAAACTGTCTTTACAGAAAATTAAAGATATGATAAGGTAGATTCATGGAAGAATTAAAAATTATTCAACTAAGTGAAATCCAAAAGAATCCTTATCAACCTCGAAAAGATTTTTCAGAAGAAAAAATTCAAGAACTTGCTCAATCTATTAAAGAAAATGGATTGATACAACCGATAATTGTCCGTCAATCTCCAGTCATCGGCTATGAAATATTGGCTGGAGAAAGACGCTATCGTGCATCGATTGTTGCTGGACTCTCAGAAGTTCCTGTAATTGTAAAAAATCTTTCTGATCAAGATATGATGGTCCATTCCATTATTGAAAATCTACAACGAGAGGATTTAAATCCTGTTGACGAAGCTAAAGCTTACCAATCCTTAATCGATAAAGGTTTTACACATGCAGATATTGCTGAAAAAATGGGGAAATCTCGTCCATATATCACAAACCTTGTTCGCTTACTTAACTTATCTCCTTTTATCTTAAAAGAAGTGGAATCTGGAAGGCTCTCGCAAGCACATGCAAGACTTTTAATAAATTTATCTAAGAATGATCAAGAAAATCTTTTAAAAAGAATTCAAGCAGAAGATTTATCTGTTAGACAAGTTGAGAGACTTCTTCAAGAAAAAAAGCAAGAGAAGAAAATAAGAGAAAAAGATTTCTTCATCAAAGAAGAAGAAGATAAGTTGAAGAAATTACTCGGACTTGATGTTCAAATTCAACTCCAAAAAAAAGATGCAGGAAGAATATCCATTTCCTTCCACAATCAAGAAGAGTATCAACGTTTTATTAACAGCCTGAAATAAGGCTGTTATTTTATTTTTTATAAATCACATCTTTATCCACTATTTTTTTCTTTAAAAACTCAAAAGAATCACTATAATCGTCATTTATCCACAGCTTGTGGATAAAATGTATAAACATTGTGGATTGTTTTCCACAAGTTGTGGAAAAAATGTTTATTATATGATAGAATAGTCTCAGAGATTATACCTTTTAGAAAAGGAGGAGTTGGTACTTGAAAGAAAAACAATTTTGGAATCATATTTTAGAACTTTCTAAAGAAAGATTGACACGATCCATGTTTGATTTCTATGTAACACCTGCTGAATTGATAAAGGTCGAGGGAAACATAGCTACTATATTTTTACCAAGATCTGAAATGGAAATGGTTTGGAGTACAAGACTAAATGATATTATTGTAGCTGTAGGTTTTCAAATATATGACACCGAAATAAAAGCTCGATATGTATTGACTAAGGAAAATTCTACTACCTCCGATATAGTAAGCAAATTTGAAAACAATAATTATCAACAGGAACAAATTGAAAAATCTATTCCTTATTCAGAAACAGGATTAAGAGATATTTATACTTTTGATAATTTCATTCAAGGTGATGGAAATATTTGGGCTAAGTCTGCTGCTTTAGCCGTCTCTGAAGATCCTGGACTAACTTATAATCCTCTGTTTATATATGGAGGACCTGGTTTAGGAAAAACTCACTTACTCAATGCTTTGGGTAATGAAATTCTCAAAAAAAATCCTAATACGCGTGTAAAATATATTCCTGCTGAAAGTTTTATTAATGAATTTTTAGATCATATAAGACTCAATGATATGGATAATTTTAAAAAAACCTATCGAAGTATAGATCTCCTTCTTATTGATGATATTCAATCTCTTAGTGGAAATAAAGTGCAAACTCAGGAAGAGTTTTTCAACACATTTAACAATCTTCACAGTAATAATAAACAGATCGTTTTAACGAGTGACCGCAGACCAGAACAACTGGAAAATCTACCTGAGCGTTTAGTCACGCGCTTCTCATGGGGACTAACTACTGATATTACTCCCCCTGATTTTGAAACTCGCATTGCCATTCTTAATAGTAAAACAGAAGATATGGATTATCATTTTGAAAGTGATACAATTGAATATCTAGCCGGTCAATTCGATTCAAACGTCAGAGAACTAGAAGGTGCCTTGAAAGATATTAGCCTGATGGCTAGAGTCAAGAAAATCAATAATATAACAGTTGATATCGCATCTGAAGCTATACGTGCAAGAAAACAAGAATTTAGTACCATGATTGTCATCCCTATTGAAAAAATACAAGCTGAAGTCGGTAATTTTTACGATGTTAGTATTAAGGAAATGAAAGGGACAAGACGGGTTCAAAATATTGTTCTAGCTCGTCAAGTTGCCATGTATCTAGCTCGAGAACTAACAGATAATAGTCTTCCAAAAATCGGTAAAGAATTTGGTGGAAAAGATCACACAACAGTCATTCACGCTCATGCAAAAATCAAATCTATGATTGCAACTGATGATAAATTACGTATAGAAATCGAAACAATCAAAAAGAAAATTAAATAACTTGTGGATAAGTGTTTAAATTTTTACTAATTTATACACATCTTTTAAACAAGTGTAACTTCTTTAATTTTCTAAACTAAACTAGGTTTTCCACAGATTTCACACAGCCTACTATTACTATTAACCTTCTAATACTAAAATAAATAAAGGAGATTCCATGATTCATTTTTCAATTAACAAAAATCTATTTCTGCAATCATTAAATATTACAAAACGTGCAATTAGTTCTAAAAATGCTATTCCTGTTTTATCAACTATCAAAATCGATGTGACAAACGAAGGAATTACATTAATTGGATCTAATGGTCAAATTTCAATTGAAAATTTCATTTCTCAAAAAGATGAAAATGCAGGTATTTTGATTAACTCTTTAGGTTCTATCCTCCTAGAAGCTTCATTCTTTATCAATGTAGTATCAAGTCTTCCAGATGTGACTCTTGATTTAAAGAAATTGAGCAACATCAGATTGTATTAACAAGTGGTAAATCAGAAATTACCCTTAAAGGTAAAGACAGTGAACAATATCCACGTATTCAGGAAATTGCAGCAAGTAATCCTTTAGTCCTTGAAACAAAACTTCTTAAGAAGATTATTAATGAAACTGCTTTTGCTGCTAGTGTACAAGAAAGCCGTCCTATTTTGACTGGTGTTCACTTTGTTTTGAGTAATCATCAAGAATTAAAAACAGTTGCAACAGACTCACATCGTCTCAGCCAGAAAAAATTAACTCTTGAGAAAAATAGTGATAATTTTGATGTTGTTATCCCAAGTCGCTCTCTACGCGAATTTTCAGCTGTTTTTACGGACGATATTGAAACAGTAGAGATTTTCTTCGCAAACAACCAAATTCTCTTTAGAAGCGAAAATATTAGCTTCTATACACGCCTCTTAGAAGGTAATTATCCTGATACAGATCGCTTAATTCCAACCGACTTTAATACGACAGTGACTTTTGATGTTATTAATTTACGTCAATCTATGGAACGTGCTCGTCTTTTATCAAGTGCTACTCAAAATGGAACTGTAAAATTAGAAATCAAACAAGGAGTGGTTACAGCACATGTAAATTCTCCAGAAGTTGGTAAAGTAAACGAAGAAATCGATACAGAAAGTGTATCTGGTGAAGATTTAACTATTAGCTTTAACCCAACTTACTTGATTGAAGCACTAAAAGCTTTGAATAGTGAAAAGGTAACAATCAGCTTCATTTCAGCAGTTCGTCCATTTACCTTGGTACCAGCTGATACAGATGAAGATTTCATGCAACTGATTACACCAGTTCGTACAAATTAATGGAAAGAGGTTGAGCCTAGCTCACCTCTTTTATGATATAATCAGAAATATGAAAAGGAGAGTAGTATGTATCAAGTTGGAAATTTTGTTGAAATGAAAAAACCACACGCTTGTACAATCAAGTCCACTGGTAAAAAAGCGAATCGTTGGGAAATCACACGTTTAGGTGCAGATATCAAGATAAAATGCAGTAATTGTGACCATGTTGTCATGATGAGTCGCTATGATTTTGAAAGAAAAATGAAAAAAATCATCGACTAAAAGCAAGAAGTTAGAGGGTTAGCAAGTTTTCCCTTTTTGTGTTATAATATTGAAGATTGAAATGTGAACGGAGAATGAGAAATTATGGCTTTAACAGCAGGTATCGTGGGTTTGCCAAACGTTGGTAAATCAACCCTATTTAATGCAATTACAAAAGCAGGAGCAGAGGCTGCAAACTATCCATTTGCAACTATTGACCCAAACGTTGGGATGGTAGAAGTTCCAGATGAACGCCTCCAAATTGACTGAAATGATTACTCCTAAGAAGACAGTCCCAACAACCTTTGAATTTACAGATATTGCAGGGATTGTAAAAGGTGCGTCAAAAGGAGAAGGTCTCGGTAATAAATTCTTGGCCAATATCCGTGAAGTTGATGCCATTGTCCATGTAGTTCGTGCCTTTGATGATGAAAATGTCATGCGTGAGCAAGGGCGTGAAGATGCTTTTGTAGATCCATTAGCAGATATTGATACCATTAACCTAGAATTGATTCTTGCTGACTTAGAATCTGTGAATAAACGCTATGCGCGTGTGGAAAAGATGGCACGTACGCAAAAAGATAAGGAATCAGTTGCAGAATTTAATGTACTTCAAAAGATTAAACCAGTTCTTGAAGATGGAAAATCAGCTCGTACTATTGAATTTACAGATGAAGAGCAAAAGGTTGTCAAAGGTCTTTTCCTCTTGACCACGAAACCAGTTCTTTATGTAGCTAACGTTGATGAGGATGTGGTTGGAGACCCAGAATCTATCGATTATGTGAAGCAAATTCGTGAATTCGCAGCAACAGAAAATGCAGAGGTAGTGGTTATTTCAGCGCGTGCTGAAGAAGAAATTTCTGAGTTAGACGATGAAGATAAAAAAGAGTTTCTTGAAGCAATTGGTTTGACAGAATCAGGTGTGGACAAGTTGACTCGTGCAGCTTACCATCTATTAGGACTTGGAACTTACTTCACAGCTGGTGAAAAAGAAGTTCGTGCTTGGACCTTTAAACGTGGTATGAAAGCTCCTCAAGCAGCTGGTATCATTCACTCTGATTTCGAAAGGATTTATTCGTGCAGTAACTATGTCTTATGATGATTTGATTAAATACGGATCTGAAAAGGCTGTAAAAGAAGCTGGACGCTTGCGTGAAGAAGGGAAAGACTATGTCGTTCAAGATGGCGACATCATGGAATTCCGCTTTAACGTATAATCAACATTTATAATAGTGTCAATTAGGTTGGAAAAAAATTCCAACCCTTTTGGCTTTTGAAAGGAAAAATAAATGACAAAATTACTTGTGGGATTGGGAAATCCAGGGGATAAATATTTTAAAACCAAACATAATGTTGGCTTTATGCTGATTGATCAACTAGCGAAAAAACAGAATGTCACCTTTACACACGATAAGATATTCCAAGCTGAGTTAGCTTCATTTTTCCTTAATGGTGAAAAAATTTATTTGGTGAAACCGACTACTTTTATGAATGAAAGTGGAAAAGCAGTTCATGCTTTATTAACCTACTATGGTTTAGATATTGAAGATTTACTCATTATTTACGATGATCTTGACATGGAAGTTGGAAAAATTCGTCTTCGAGCTAAAGGCTCAGCTGGTGGCCATAATGGAATCAAGTCAATTATTCAACATATTGGCACACAGGTTTTCAATCGTGTAAAGATTGGTATCGGTAGACCTAAAAAAGGAATGTCAGTGGTTCATCATGTTTTGAGTAAGTTTGATCAAGAAGATTATATCGGTATTTTACAGTCAATTGACAAAGTTGACGATGCTGTAAATTATTATTTACAAGAGAAAAACTTTGAAAAGACAATGCAGAAATATAATGGGTAAGAAAATGTCATTAATCGATTTCTTTTTAGAGAATAAGAATATACAATCATGGAATGAGCATTTATCTCTCAAACAAAGACAATTACTACTTGGTTTATCTGGATCAGCTAAATCTCTAGCAATTGCAAGTGGATTAAAAAGTCAGGCTAAACTTATCGTCATGACTTCTACCTATGGGGAAGCTGAACGTTTGATAAATGATTTGATTTCAATTCTTGGTTCAGATTTGGTTTATCCATTTTTAGTGGATGATTCTCCCATGGTAGAGTTTTTAATGTCTTCTCAAGAGAAGATATTTTCAAGAATTGAAGCCTTACGTTTTCTAAGAGATAAGTCCCAGAAGGGAATTTTAGTATGCAACCTAGCAGCGAGTCGCTTATTATTACCTGATCCAACGGTTTTTGACGCTAGTGTTTTAACATTTGAAATCGGACAAGAATGTGAACAAAGAAAATTAAATAATCAGTTACTTTCCCTTGGTTATAAGAAGGTAACACAAGTTCAAAGTCAAGGTGAATTTAGTATACGTGGAGATATCTTAGATATCTTTGAAACGTCACAAATTTCACCTTTTCGAATTGAATTTTTTGGCGACGAAATTGACGGTATCAGAAAATTTGATACAGAGTCACAACTTTCAAAAGAAAGTCTATCACAAGTACAGATATTTCCAGCGAGTGATGTCTTATTAACAGAAGAGGATTATCTTCGAGGTCAAAAATTCTTAGAGCATGAGATTGAAAAAACACTTTCTCCAACCTTAAAATCATATCTAGAGGAGGTTTATAGCAGTAGTAAACAGCAAACACCTCATGCAGAGATTCGGAAGTTTTTATCTGCTTTTTATAAGAAAGAGTGGACTCTTTTTGATTATCTACATCAAATACCTGTCATCTTTGATGATTATCAAAAGATTATACAACAGTATGATGTCTTTGATCAAGAAATAGCTAGAATCTTTACAGATGATTTACATAACAGTAAATCTGTGTCAGGTTTACAGTATTTCGCTGATACTGAAAGCTATTATAAAAAATATTTGCCTACAACTTTCTTTTCAAATTTTCAAAAAGGTCTGGGAAATTTAAAGTTTGATCATCTCTACCAATTTAATCAGTATCCAATGCAGGAGTTCTTTAATCAGTTTTCTTTTTTGAAGAGTGAAATTGAACGCTATAAAAAGTTAAAATATACAATTGTTCTCCAAACGACTAGTAAAGCTGATAGCAAAAAATTATTAAACATTTTAGATGAGTATGAGATAAAAATTGATACTATTTTTGGAAATGAACTCTCTAAAGGATCTGTCAACCTTGTTGAAGGAAATCTACGCCATGGATTTCATTTTGTGGATGAAAATCTTGTTTTCATTACTGAATATGAGATGTTCAAGAAGAAAATTAAACGCAAGTATAGAAGACAGAATATCAGTAATGCTGAGCGTTTAAAAGACTATAATGAGCTCGAAAAAGATGATTACGTTGTTCATCAAGTCCATGGGATTGGCCAATATCTAGGAATTGAAACAATTGAAATCAAAGGAATTCATCGTGATTACGTGAGTGTCCAATATCAAAATGGTGATCGTATCTCTATCCCTGTCGAGCAAATTCAAACATTATCCAAGTATGTGTCAAGTGATGGTAAAGCTCCAAAATTAAATAAGCTCAATGATGGACATTTTAAAAAGGCTAAACAAAAAGTTAAGTCCCAAGTTGAAGATATTGCAGATGACTTGATTAAGTTATATGCTGAGAGAAGTCAATTAGAGGGTTATGCATTTTCAGAAGATGACCAGGATCAAATTGTTTTTGATGAGGCTTTTCCTTATGTTGAAACCGAGGATCAACTTCGAAGTATTGAAGAAATCAAAAAAGACATGCAAAATTCGCGGCCGATGGACCGCCTATTAGTTGGAGATGTTGGTTTTGGTAAGACAGAGGTTGCTATGAGAGCTGCTTTTAAGGCTGTCAATGATCATAAACAGGTTGTTGTTTTAGTACCAACTACAGTTCTGGCTCAACAACACTACAGTAATTTCAAGGAGAGATTTCAACAGTTTGCTGTCAATGTTGATGTTTTAAGTCGTTTTAGAAGTAAAAAGGAACAAGCAGAAACCATTGAAAAACTAAAAAAAGGCCAAGTAGATATTTTGATAGGGACTCATCGGGTTTTGTCAAAAGATGTTATTTTTTCTGATTTGGGTTTGATGATTATTGATGAGGAACAACGTTTTGGTGTCAAGCACAAGGAAGCTCTTAAAGAATTAAAGAAGAAGATAGATGTATTAACCTTGACAGCTACCCCGATTCCACGTACCCTACATATGTCAATGTTGGGAATACGAGACTTGTCTGTTATTGAGACTCCTCCAACTAATCGATATCCTGTTCAAACCTATGTTCTTGAACAAAATGATCGTGTCATTCGTGATGCTGTATTGAGAGAAATAGATCGTGGTGGTCAGGTTTACTATCTTTACAATAAGGTTGACACGATTGAAAAGAAGGTTTCAGAGTTACAAGAACTGATTCCAGAAGCTTCGATTGGATTTGTACATGGTCAGATGAGTGAAATTCGTTTAGAAAATACTTTACTTGATTTTATCGAGGGTCAGTACGATATTTTAGTGACAACCACCATCATAGAAACTGGAGTCGATATTCCTAATGCCAATACCTTGTTTATCGAGAATGCTGACCATCTAGGCTTGTCAACCTTGTATCAACTTAGAGGTCGAGTTGGTCGTAGTAATCGAATAGCCTATGCTTACTTGATGTACCGTCCAGATAAGTCTTTGACAGAAGTGTCTGAGAAACGTTTAGAAGCGATTAAAGGTTTTACCGAACTAGGATCAGGTTTTAAAATTGCTATGCGGGATTTGTCTATTCGTGGAGCGGGTAATCTTTTAGGGAGTTCTCAATCTGGTTTTATTGATTCAGTTGGCTTTGAGCTCTATTCTCAATTACTTGAAGAAGCTATTGCTAAGAAAAATGGGACTGATAAAAAACGTGAAAAAGGAAATGCAGAACTTATCCTACAGATTGATGCTTACCTTCCTCATGATTATATATCTGACGAACGACATAAAATTGAGATTTACAAGAGAATTCGTCAAATTGACAACCGTGTAAATTATGAAGAATTACAAGACGAACTGATAGACAGATTTGGTGAGTATCCAGATGTGGTTGCCTATCTTTTAGAAATTGGTTTAGCCAAGGCTTATTTGGATAAAGTTTTTGTCAATCGTGTCGAAAGAAAAAATAATAAACTTGTTATTCAATTTGAAAAGATATCCCAACAACTATTTTTAACCCAAGATTATTTCCAGGCTCTTTCTCAGACAAATCTAAAAGCTAATATTTCTGAGAATCAAGGTTTGATTGAAGTTGTATTTGATATCCGAAATAAAAAAGATTATGAACTTTTAGAAGGACTTGTAACTTTTGGAGAAACTCTGGTTGCAATAAAAGATTCAAAAAAAAGTAGCTAGGTATGATCTTTTTCTTCTATAAAAGGGATAAAAATGGTACAATAATAATTTGAGGTATTAGACATGAGATTAGATAAATATTTAAAAGTATCAAGAATTATTAAACGCCGCACAGTAGCTAAAGAGGTAGCTGATAAGGGGCGTATCAAGGTTAACGGCATTTTGGCTAAAAGTTCTACAGATTTAAAAATTAATGATCAAGTCGAAATTCGTTTTGGAAATAAACTGTTGCTTGTGAAGGTGCTAGAAATGAAAGATAGTACAAAAAAAGAAGATGCAGCAGGTATGTATGAAATTATCAGCGAAACAAGGGTAGAAGCAGATGTATAGAAAAATCGTCCAAATGAACAACTCTTTTATTCAAAATGAAACTCAACGTCGTAAGTACTTGATGGAAGAACGTCAAAGACGCAATCGCTTCATGGGATGGGTTTTGATTTTGATTATGTTGTTATTTATCTTACCGACCTATAATTTAGCCCAAAGTTATCAACAATTATTAACACGTCGCCAACAATTATCTGATTTAAAAAAACAGTACCAAGATTTAAGTGATGAAAAGGATAAAGAGGCTAATTTTGCAAATAAGTTGAAAGATGAAACCTATGCTGCTAAGTACTCACGCGCAAAATATTATTACTCAAAAACGTGGGAAGAAGTCTACACAATTCCAGACCTGCTTCCTAGGTAAGATGATATGGAAAATTTATTAGAAGTTGTTGAACAATTTTTAAGCTTATCAGATGAAAAATTGGAGGAATTATCCCAAAAGAATCATCTGCTACGCTTGCAAGAAGAAGAGGAAAAAAAGAATGCGTAAATTTTTAGTGATATTACTACTTCCTATTTTCTTTAAAAGTGTCCATGTAGTAAGCACTGAGAATCCAGTTATCATTCCAGAACAAGAAATTTATTCCTTAGCCCAGGGTCCCTATAGTTTTTACTTTCAAGATAAGATTGAATCCCCACAGTTTTACGGGACTACGCCTGTTTATTCTACAGAAGAGTTGGTAAAAGAGTCTGGGAAAGTCACTCCAGAATCTAAATTAACTATATTAGAGTGGAGGTTAAATTCTCAGGGACAGGCAGTCTTTAAATTATCTAGTAATCAATTTATAGCTGCGGATAAAAGACTTTTGTATGATGCTTCTCAGGTTTATCATTCATCTAAAAAAGTGTGGTTAGACCTCGAATTCGTTATTTACAATAGTCCATATGATAAAGAAGAGCTAAAATCTAATTTGTCCGCTTATCAAGAAGTTGAAACAGATATGACTTTATTTGCTGAAGGACGTGAGTTTCTACACATCAAACAAATTGGCTGGATTGCTACTGAATATACTTCTGAAGAAGATAATCGTATGCAAAAGGTACAAGAGTTATTGTCTTCTAAATACCAGAATGAACAGTTTTCAATTTATGTAAAACAGTTGACTACTGGTAAAGAAGCAGGTCTTAATGAGAATCAAAAAATGTATGCTGCTAGTGTTATGAAGTTGCCTTATCTCTGCTATGTTGAAGAAAAAATTAACCAAGGAGAGTATACACTTGATTCTAGCCTCAAGTATGTGGCTGAAGTCAATGATTTCCCTGGTTCTTATAAACCTGAGGGAAGTGGTAGCCTACCTAAAAAGGCAGATAATAAAGAATACAGCATCAAGGATTTGATTACAAAAACTGCAAAAGAGTCTGATAATGTCGCTCACAATATTCTTGCTTATTATATTACGAATAAATCAGATGAAGCCTTTAAAAAAGAGATGGCTACTATCGCAGGTGAGGAATGGGATGTGACAGATAAGTTGGCTTCAGCTAAAATGGCTGGTCAAGTTATGGAATCTATTTATAATCAAAATGGTTTTGTTTTAGAATCTCTTTCACAAACATCTTTTGATAATCAGAGGATTGCTAAGAATATTTCTGCTAAGGTAGCCCATAAAATTGGGGATGCAGACGAATTCAAGCATGATACAGCTATTGTCTTCACAGATTCACCATTTATCATTTCTATTTTTACCAAAAATTCTGATTATGATACTATTTCTAAAATTGCCCAGGATGTCTATGAGGTCTTAAAATGACAGACCAAGATTTTTTAAATCATTTTTTTGAAAAAGGTTTTTTTAAGAATCATGCAAGAGTTGTGGTAGCTTTATCTGGTGGATTAGATTCTATGTTTCTATTTTACCTCTTATCTACCTATAGAAAAGAACTTGGTATTGAACTTGTTTTAGCTCACATCAATCATAAACAAAGACCAGAATCGAATGATGAAGAAAATGAGTTAAGAAAACTAGCTAAACAAGCTGGAGTTCCAATTTATGTAGCTTGTTTTACTGGAGATTTTTCAGAAGCGAATGCTCGTCAATTTCGCTATGAATTTTTTAGAGAAGTGATGGAGAAAACTTCATCTACAGCTCTTGTAACAGCTCATCATGCAGATGATCAAGTTGAGACGATCTTTATGCGATTAATTAGAGGAGTTCGATTACACCATTTATCATCCATCAAAGAGAGACAGAAATTTGATAGAGGTGAATTAATTCGCCCTTTGTTAGTTTTTACAAGGAAGAATTTCCTAAGGTTGATCATTTTGAGGATATGACCAACCAGGAAAATGACTATCTTCGCAATCGTGTCCGTAATCTCTATCTACCGCAATTAGAAAAAGAAAATACCCAAGTAAAAAAAGCTTTTTTAGAATTTGGAAAAGAGGTTTGGGATTACCAAGTCGCCATTCGTGAACTAGGTCAGTCAATTGATATTGAAGACTTAAATCAGTTTTTGTCCTTTTCTGAAGAAACTCAAAGAGTATTGCTACAACAATACCTTAGTCGCTTTGCTAATTTAAATCTGACCAGAGAACAGTTTCAGCAAATCCATCACATCTTACAAACAAAAAGTCAATATCGACACAGCTTGAAAAATGGTTATGAACTCGTCAAGGAATATCAAGAGTTTCATATTTGCAAAATCAGACCAAAGTATGATGAAAAAAGCAGTGAGTATGTGTTAGACTATCTAAATCAAGTTTCTTATGAAGGATATCTATTTTCATTTGGCCTTCCTTTAGAAGGAGATGAGGTTGAAAAAATAAATGTTTCACGGGAAACATCCTTGATTTTACGACATCGAAAACCAGGTGACTATCTGATAAAAAATGGCCATCGAAAAAAATTGAGACGACTCTTTATTGATTTGAAAATTCCTACAAAAAAACGGGAAAATGTGATTATCATTGAGCAATTTGGCCAAATTTGTTCAGTTTTAGGAATTGAAATCAGTGATTTGAGTATAAAAATGAAAAATGATATAATGAACACTGTACTTTATATAGAAAAAATAGATAGGTGAGAACATGTTAGAACAAGACATCAAGAAAATTATGATTTCACAAGATGAAATATCAGAAGCAGCTAAAAAATTAGGTGCACAATTGACTAAAGATTATGAAGGAAAAAATCCGATTTTAGTTGGTATTCTTAAGGGTTCTATTCCTTTTATGGCTGAATTGATCAAATATATTGACACTCACCTTGAAATGGATTTTATGATGGTTTCTAGTTATCATGGTGGAACTGTCAGCAGTGGCGTAATCAATATCAAACAAGATGTAACTCAAGATATCAAAGGAAGACATGTTGTCTTTGTAGAAGATATCATCGATACTGGTCAAACCTTGAAAAGTTTGAGAGATATGTTTGTTGCTAGAGATGCAGCTTCTGTAAAGATTGTCACTATGTTGGATAAACCAGAGGGACGCACTGTAGATATCGAAGCAGATTATACATGTTTTACAATTCCTAATGAGTTTGTTGTAGGCTATGGTCTAGACTACAATGAAAATTATCGTAACCTTCCTTATGTCGGAGTTTTGAAAGAGGAAGTTTACTTAAAATAGAAGGGTAAGTTATTGAATGCAAAAACAAAATAATGGTTTCATAAAAAATCCATTCCTTTATTTGTTAATGATTTTTTTGCTGGTGACAGGATTCCAATACTTTTTTGCTGGAAGAACTGCTGGTACTAGTCAACAAATTAAATACTCAGAGTTGGTACAAGAAATCACTAATGATAATGTCAAGGAAATGACCTACCAGCCAAGTGGTAGTGTGATTGAAGTATCAGGTGTATACAACACTCCTAAAACAGAAAGAAAGAAACTGGAATCCAGTTTTTCACACCTCCTGCTAAAAAAGTAGAGAAATTCACCAGTATTGTATTGCCATCAGATACTGCTATAGCGGATTTACAGAAGCTAGCATCTGAGCACAATACATCAATGGAAGTAAAACATGAAAGCTCTAGTGGTATGTGGATTAATATCCTAGTATCCATAGTGCCATTTGCTATTTTATTCTTCTTCTTGTTCTCTATGATGGGGAATATGGGAGGCAATAACAGCAGAAATCCAATGAGCTTCGGTCGAAATAAGGCTAAGGCAGCCAACAAAGAAGATATCAAAGTTCGTTTTTCAGATGTGGCAGGTGCTGAAGAAGAAAAACAAGAACTTGTTGAAGTTGTTGAATTTTTAAAAGATCCAAAACGCTTTACAAAATTAGGTGCTCGTATCCCGGCTGGTGTTCTCTTAGAGGGTCCTCCAGGAACTGGTAAAACATTACTTGCTAAAGCAGTTGCAGGAGAAGCGGGTGTACCTTTCTTTAGCATTTCAGGTTCTGACTTTGTAGAGATGTTTGTCGGTGTTGGTGCAAGCCGTGTCCGTTCTCTATTTGAGGATGCTAAAAAAGCAGCACCAGCCATTATCTTTATTGATGAAATCGACGCTGTTGGTCGCCAACGTGGTGTTGGTTTAGGTGGAGGTAATGACGAACGTGAACAAACCCTAAACCAACTCTTGATTGAAATGGATGGATTTGAAGGAAATGAAGGAATTATCGTGATCGCAGCAACCAACCGTTCAGACGTTCTAGATCCAGCCCTTCTTCGTCCAGGTCGTTTTGATAGAAAAGTATTGGTTGGTCGTCCAGATGTTAAGGGCCGTGAAGCTATTCTAA